>RCMY010001860.1_pt1 | contig 19481 bp, 20 predicted proteins | sample 2041341 | NCBI WGS metagenome assembly RCMY01 (sample SAMN09708234, study PRJNA481090) | Marine sediment metagenome, whole genome shotgun sequencing project. | reverse complement strand
CCTTGGCTGCCATAGCCAAAGTGGCGGAAGTGGACATGTTGTTTATCCGATCCGAAAGATGTTGGTTCATGTAGTGATGCTATTTAAAATTGCTAATTAAATTGAAAGCTGGGCGCTCGAAAAAATTTTAGACGTTTATAAGGTTAGGAATTTAGAAAAAAATAGCTTTTACTAATTAGTAAACCCCTAGACCTGAAGTGCTGGGCGTCTTCCCAAATCCCTCAAATGCTTGAAGTGCGAAATTATGGCTTTTCGGGTAGTTTTGTATTCATTATAGGGCAAATTGAACTCCTTAGCCGTTTCTTTCACAATTTTAGAAATATTTGTGTAATGCACATGGCTTATATGTGGAAAGATGTGGTGCTCGACCTGATGATTCAGTCCGCCGGTAAACCAGTTTACTACTTTATTCTTGGTTCCAAAATTCACGGTGGTGAACAATTGGTGAATGGCCCATGTGTTTTTCATGGTCCCGCTATCGTCGGGCAGGGGGGTATCGGCCTCGTCGACGATATGTGCCAATTGAAAGACCACGCTCAAGATGACTCCGGCCACGTAGTGCATAATAAAGAAACCTAAAAGTACCTTCCACCAGGCGATATCGATAAAAATTAGGGGCAGTACTATCCAAATAGTAATATACAGTATTTTAGAAATCACCATGGTACTCCAGTTTACAATGGGGTTTGGGAATTTTCCAAAACTCAATTTTCGTTTCGTATAGCGGTACATCTGCATAAAATCAGTAGTGATCGCCCAGTTGAACGTCAATAATCCATAGAGAAAAACAGAATATAGATGTTGGAATTTGTGATGCCGCTTCCACTCCGTATGCTTTGAAAAACGAAGAATTCGACCGGCTTCCATATCCTCGTCATGCTCGTGGATATTGGTATACGTGTGGTGCAGGACATTGTGCTGTACTTGCCAGTTATACACATTTCCGGCCAGAATATAAATACTGCTTCCCATAAGTTTATTGACCCATTTTTTGTTGGAATAGGCGTTGTGGTTGCCATCGTGCATCACGTTCATGCCGACACCCGCCATGCCAACACCCATCACAATCGTCAAAAGAAGATTGGCCCAATTGGGAAGGCCCAAGGTCAGAATTAAAAAATAGGGCGTCAAGAACAGGGTAAACATAATAATCGTTTTCAAATATAACCGCCAGTTCCCTGTCTTTTTGATTTCATTATCCTTAAAATAATCGTTGACACGCTTATTCAGCGTCCTGAAAAATTTTGCGGAGTCTTTTCGTGAAAATCGGATTGTTTTTTTATCCATGGTCTGTAATCTTTTGGTAAATATCGGCAAAAATGATGGGCCTGAAATACGCAGAAACCTTTTTTTGCCATTGAATATGGTAATTTTGTCCAAAACTCATACTGAGTTTCCTTATGCAAATATACGTATGAAAGCAAATTTAGTATTTAAATATTTTCCTAAATTATCTGAAATTCAGCAAAAACAGTTTATTCAGCTAGAGGATTTGTACAGGGATTGGAATCAAAAAATAAATCTAGTATCCCGAAAAGACATCGACGAGCTTTACCTACGTCATATTCTTCATTCTTTGGCAATTGCTAGAATTCAGCAGTTTAAGCCAAATGCAGCTGTATTGGACGTAGGCACGGGAGGCGGCTTTCCGGGCATTCCTTTGGCCATTCTGTATCCGGATGTCCATTTCACCTTGGTTGATTCCATCGGGAAAAAAATAAGAGTGGTCGACGAGGTCGTGGCAGGTCTGAAACTTGAAAACGTAACTACCATCAATGATAGGGTAGAAGTAGTAAAAGGGCAATACGATTTTATAGTAAGTAGGGCCGTCGCGGCGATGCCTACGTTTGTGCATTGGGTCAAAGGGAAAATCAAAAAGGAATCCCTTCATGAACGAAGAAATGGCATTCTTTACTTGAAAGGTGGTGATTTAGCGGAAGAACTAAAAGGATATAAAACGGCCGAAACTTTTGACCTGACCGATTATTTTGATGAGGAATTCTTCGAGACTAAAAAATTGGTGTATCTGCCGATGAAATACAAGGGATAAACAGGTTCACCATTTACAGCTTAGCTAGTTCTTTGCATTAAATCCTCAGCATACCGTCGAACGAGTACCTGCAATTATCTGCGTATTTCCTTAGAAATTGATGGATGCTCCCTAAATAGGATTTTTTCACATCCTCGGTATTCGTCTGTAATTTATCCGTTTTCATAGCCTTTTTTTTGTTTTATGGTAAAGTTACTAAAAGTTTACGATTACTTAACGTTAAATTTACATTGATATTGTGTAGTTGGTCGAGAAAGTTAATGAAGGGGGCCTTAATTTACCTGAGTTCCATTAAAAAGTCCCTGCCGAACGAACGACACGGACTTGGAATTTTAAAACTTATAAACTGTTTTAAATTTTAACCTTTCCGAAATTTTGAAATTCGGAAGAGATTTGGTGTTCTAGTTGCTACTCCAAGGTGGCGTTACACCGTTCGAACGGGCATATGCGATCAATTGGCCTTTATGTTCGCCGTTGTGTTCCATCAGGGACAAAAGGCCGGCAAGCTTGTTCATTTTGGCAAAACCAAAATCGACCTCTTCGCCGAATTGATCATTTTCGACCATCATGATTGTTTCAAGTGCGAATGCATTTGATTTTTTCAAAGCGGCCACAATGTTTTCTTTTCCGGTGATTTTATCTAAACTTGTCATATCGACATCTTCCGGTGGTGCGAACCCCATTTTCGAGGCCAGGTAATAATTGCCCCCGGCAACGTGCAACAGCGATTCACCAACAGAACGTATGCCTTCGGCAGGTCGCCAATCGTACTGTTCTTCCGAAAAGGCTTCCGCCAGTTGTACGACTTGTTCTTGATTGTGTGTAAGTACACCTTGAATGGTGCTTTGGGTCAGATCATCTTGTGCGTACCCAGTGACGGCTCCTATAAATAGGAGTACTAAGCTTAATTTTTTCATCTTCAAAAATTTAGTTGTTAATACATGTAGGCCAATACGCTGATAACCGTATTGGCCTACAAGGTATTAAAAATCAATATTTTATCCTAAAAATGGATACCGATAATTTTCTGGCGTTACGAAGGTTTCCTTGATCAATCGTGGAGATACCCAACGCAGCAGATTTTGCATCGATCCTGCCTTGTCGTTCGTACCCGAAGCCCTGGCACCACCAAACGGCTGCTGCCCGACGACGGCACCGGTCGGTTTGTCATTGATATAAAAGTTACCGGCACAATTCTGCAAGACCTTGGTCGCTTCTTCGATGGCGTAACGATCGCCGGAAAGTACAGCACCTGTCAAGGCATATTCCGAGGTCTCGTCGACCAGTTTCAGGGTTTTTGACCAGTCCTTATCCTCATAAACATATATGGTTACGACCGGGCCGAAAAGTTCGGTTTCCATGGTCGTGTAATGGGGATCCGTGGTAACTATGACCGTAGGTTCGATAAAGTAGCCCTTCGATTTGTCGTATCCGCCGCCGGCAAAAATTTCGGCGTTCTTGTCCTTTTTCGCCTGATCGATATATTTGGCCAATTTATCGAAAGAGCCCTCGTGAATGACCGCTGTGATAAAGTTGGACATATCTTCGGGAGAACCCGGTTTGTTGAACGATTTAATATCCTTCTTAACAAGCTCCAGAATTTCTTTGGATGTCGATTTCGGAAGATATACCCTCGAAGCTGCACTACACTTTTGTCCCTGAAATTCAAACGCGCCGCGGGAAATAGCCGTAGCTACTTGTTGTGGTTTAGCCGTAGGATGCGCGACTATAAAATCTTTACCACCGGTCTCCCCAACGATCCGTGGATATGTTTTATAGGTGTTGATATTATCACCGATCTTCTTCCAAAGGCCTCTAAAAACGCTTGTCGATCCGGTATAGTGGATTCCCGAAAAATCAGGACTCGCCAATGCCGTATCGGTAATCATGACCGGGTCGCCGTACACCACATTAATTACGCCATCCGGTAGACCGGCTTCCTTAAAGACATCTACAATGACCTTGGCCGAAAAAATCTGATGGTCACTGGGTTTCCAAAGTACCACATTGCCCATCATTGCGGCACTGGCGGGCAAATTGGCAGCGATTGCTGTAAAGTTAAAGGGAGTAATGGCGTAGACGAAGCCCTCTAGGGGTCGATATTCCACGCGGTTCCAAACGCCTTCGGAAGAATCGGGCTGCTCCCCATAGATCTGGGACATGTATTCGACATTGAACCGTAAAAAGTCGATAGTTTCACAAGCGGCATCGATTTCCGCCTGATGAATGTTCTTTGATTGCGCGATCATGGTCGCGGCATTTATCTTATCACGATAAGGCCCGGCAATGAGTTCCGCAGCTTTTGAGAAAATAGCGCTGCGTTGTTCCCAGGCTAGGTTGGCCCATGCTTCACGGGCTTCCAGACCGTTTTTGATGGCCGCTTCCACATGCTTTTTTTCGGCCAAATGATACTGTCCGACAACGTGTTTATGGTCGTGCGGCGGGGACATCGGTTTGGTGTTGCCCGTTTTGATCTCTTTGCTTCCTATATATAAAGGAACCTCTACATTCCCTTTAAAATAAGCATGGTATTGTTTGAGTACGTCCTCGCGTTCTGCAGAGCCCGGAGCGTAACTTTTTATAGGTTCGTTGATGGCGATCGGTACCTGAAAAAATCCTTTTCCCATAATAAGACGTGTATTAGAATTAATAATTTGTCAAAGGTAGTGGTAGTAGATGACAATTAAAAAACTATGGGCATCTTATCAGGCTCTATTCTAAAGTCGAATAGGCTTCAAAAAAAAGGGCAAGTATGGGAATTTGTCTTTATTCTTAATTCAATGCAAACGGCGCTGAGAACTTAAAGGTTGGGATATAAACGCGGAACTTCTCTGTCGTAGTGAAGTTGACCATATTGTAGTGACCGCGCATGGCGCCGATCGGCGATGCCAAGAGGCATCCGGAGTTGTAGGTATGCGATTCGCCGGGCTTGATTACGGGTTTCTTACCGATAACGCCCTCGCCGTCGAGCACTTCCAGTTCGTTGAGCGCATCATAAATTTTCCAGTGGCGCGAGGTGAGCTGTACGGAATCTTTACTCTGGTTCTCTATGGTGATGGTATACCCAAAGGCAAAATGCATCTTATAGTTCTTGAAGAATGTACCTTCAAAACTGGTCTTTACGGATATCTTAATGCCTTTGGTTACTTGTGTTGTCATGTGGAGTTTTGTTCTAAATGATGATAAATTATGAAAAATAGAGCTACTGGCCTGTAGGATAAAATAGCAAAAAAAAGGTTTCCACCATTATTTTTAGCAATAATTCCGCTGATGGGCCTTGATGCTAAATCCCTCATAGTGAATCTGCGGCAAGATAGGCAACTAGGCTCAGTAAGAAAAGACTACAACTAATTAATCGTTGTAATTGAATAATTGCAAGTTAAAGCACTGGGCCATTCAAATATATATTCAAAAATCAAACTCGGGATAGGATAACAAATTTTAATCGATCAATACTTAGCGAGTAAAATTCTTTCCGACAGACAGAATATTTCCAATAATTTAGTCCCTTTGTATTTGGGTGTTAGTTTCAGTTGGTAATATCCCTGGAATTTGCCGATCCCACTCCGATGATACTGTCATAGAGATCCCCAAAATTGCGGTAGTATACCAAAATTAGATAGTTGTTCTCGGTAAAATGAAAATTCCCACAGACGGTATTTAGGTCAATGACCCCATCTTCACGCTTGATGACATATTTATAGTTGTAAAAGCCCTGTTTTAGTTTGATATTGGCTTGCATTAGGCCATTTTCCTTGATATAGGTCATTTTATTTTCATCGGTCAGGGCATAGTTGTTGAACTTCCCGAAAACGTAGACCTCGTCGAGGGCGAGTACCTCTTCATAGGGCAGGGAGAAATGCACTTGGGAGTATTCGGCTTCCCGGGAATTGTCCTCGCCTTGCAGGGTACGTACCACAAAATCGCCGTTAATATCTGGGTTATACGTGTATTCCCTATCAAAACGGTAGCCGTCGGTGAACAAGTAGTGCTCGTAGAGATCCGCCACTTCTATCCGTGATATCTGAGAGGTCGGTGCCCTTAGGTCACTGGTGTCGAAATTCAGGTATTCGTTGCCCCCGAAAAAACTGGTCTCCTTATCGTATTTGTAGACCAGTTCGCCGCCCAATGTATATTGGGGCGGAATGTTGTAAAGTGCCGTCTCCCACTGATAGTTCTGCAAAATGGTCACTTTTACCTCTTTTTTCGGATTAATGAGTTGAAAGTTCCCTTGATTGATGCTGAACTGTACTGCCTGCTTTTCGTTAAGAAATTTGAAATCGCGCGAGCGTTTGACCGTTGCGCCTACGCTTACTGCATCCGTATAGACCACGAATCTTCTCGAAAATTGCAGCTCATAACCATCGTTGTAGATTTCGAGTACAAAATTGCCGCTGACCTTCAGGCTTACATTTTCGTTTGGTATGGTCAAACGGTAATTCGAATAAGGCTGCAAGGTATTATAGCTGTTTTCATAATCGATAATGCGTTGGTTGTCTATTCCATCAAGATATTGCGATTTTAAAAGTTGCGAGGGCGTCCAGTCATAATCGCAGTGCACAATTTTGTAATAATAGTCCTGTTCGTTGGCCAGCGTATCGTCGAATTCGAGCCGTATAGTTTCCCCAAGCATAACGACGGGGAATTGTTCTCCTGCCGGACCGCCGAAGATAACGGTCTTAATATTTTCTGGGGGATTTACCTCTTGTTGTACTTGGGAAAATAAGGAGGTTGTACATAGAAGAACCAGGATTTGTCGAAGGCTTAGGCGCATTTTTCCACTATTTTTTGGGTAAAGGTAAACAAAAAGTGTTCCTATGGAATTCGGATCGGCAAACGGCCTAAATTTATGGGCAATTATTATGAAAACTTTCTTTTAAGTAGTATTTTTGACGCGAATTTTACGGGATCCGAACTTGGATTCTCTAACATCAGGATATGTCAAAAGACATCAACATCACAAAAGGCATGGACATTAAACTTGTCGGTGCCGCGGAGCAAAACACTTCAAAAGCCGTTCTCAGTAACGTATACGCCATAAATCTGAACGACTTTCATGGGCTGACCCCGAAAATGTTACTTAAGGTAGGCGCTGAGGTAAAAGCCGGAGAGGCACTTTTTTATAACAAGAATAATGAAAATATGCTGTTTGTCTCCCCCGTTAGTGGTGAGCTGATAGAGATTGAGCGTGGCGCCAGAAGACGTATTCTTAACGTAAGGATATTGGCGGATAAAGAACAGGAGACCGTAGCGAACATTATTTTGGATGTCGAAAAGGCATCTAAAGACGATATTAAGGCCTACCTGCTCAAAACAGGATGCTGGCCTTTTATCATTCAGCGTCCGTATTCGATTATTGCGGATCCCGATGACAACCCGAAGGCGATATTCGTTTCCGGTTATCATACCGCTCCTTTGGCGGCAGATCTGGATTATGTTTTGCAGGGAAAGGAAAAAGAACTACAGGCCGCTATTACCGCTTTGGGGAAACTTACGGTAGGCAAGGTGCACGTTTCCATCGGAAAAACTTCCAGCTCCCCATTGGCAGGACTCTCGGGAATAGAATTGCATAAGGTTTCAGGGCCACATCCAGCAGGATTGTTAGGTACCCAAATAAATAAAATCGATCCCATCAATAAAGGGGAAACGGTCTGGACGGTCTCCCCACAAGATCTGATCATTATCGGCGAAATGCTGTTGACCGGTAAATACAACGCCCAGCGCACGATTGCCTTAGTAGGGTCATCCGTCAAAAAACCGCAATATTATATCACAAAGATAGGGGCAGAGATTTCCACGTTCCTATACGCCAGCGGTGTAAATGAAGAGCGGTTCAGGGTCATCAACGGCGATGTACTCACGGGTGCAAAATCGCGGCAAGATGGGTATTTGGGCCATTACAACAATACGGTAAGCTGTATTCCCGAAGGTGACGATTATGATTTCTTCGGATGGAACAAACCCGTTTTCAATAAGATATCGGCCACCAGGGCATTGACTTTTTCATGGTTGCAGCCCAATAAAAAATATGATCTGGATACAAATACCAATGGGGAGCACCGCGCTTTTGTAGTTACCGGGATGTATGAAAAGGTTTTTCCGATGGATATTTATCCCCTACAGCTCCTGAAGGCCTGTATGGTCAAGGATCTTGACCAAATGGAACACTTGGGGCTCTATGAAGTGGCCCCCGAGGATTTTTCGTTGACGGAATTCATTTGTGTATCAAAACAGCCCCATCAACAGATTATTCGTGAAGGATTGGATTATCTTAAAAAAGAAATAGGATAAAAGATGAGTGATAAAAGACTGACTTTCAAGAAAAGGCTGCACATTATAAAGCATCATTACCGCGGCAAGAAAATGGCGCCGGCCTTCAATGCGTTGCACACGTTTCTGTTCACGCCTGATGAAACGACCCATTCGGGGTCCCACATTCGGGCGGCCGATGATTTGAAACGTACGATGAATACGGTAATTTTGGCCTTAGTGCCGGTATTGCTGTTTTCGATGTTCAATGCGGGGTATCAGTATTATGCGGCCATTGATGCCGCTAACGGAGTGGTCAGGGAAGTTTCCGTCTTCGGTAACTTTTTGACGTGGGACAATTTTTGGATAGGTATCATCAAAGTACTGCCATTAGTGGTTGTTTCGTATGGCGTCGGACTTTTGGTAGAGTTTATCTTTGCTGTAATCAAGGGTCATGAGGTAGAAGAAGGATACTTGGTAACCGGAATGTTGGTGCCCCTTATTGTGCCTATCGATACACCCCTTTGGATGTTGGCCGTTGCCGTAGTATTCGGTGTGATCATAGGAAAAGAGGTTTTCGGCGGCACGGGAATGAATATATTGAACCCGGCGCTTACCATTCGGGCATTTCTGTTCTTCGCCTATCCTACGTGGATGAGCGGCGACAAGGTTTGGGTACACGAGGCCGTTGAGCGCGCCGGTGGTCCCGATGCCATTTCTGGGGAAACTATTTTGGGCTATTTGGCGCAAGGGCAGGAATATACCTATTCCGTTTCGGATATGTTCTTCGGGTTTATTCCCGGTTCGGTAGGGGAGACTCCGACTTTTTTGATATTGCTCGGGGGCCTTTTTCTGATATTCAGTAAAATCGCCAGTTGGCGGATTATGCTCAGCGCCGTAATCGGTGCCTTGGTTATGGGCCTAATGTTCAATGGGGTGGTTGACCAAGGATGGATTGGGGATACCAGTAAGTTCTATGGATTGATGAGCTTCCCGTTTTGGGAGCATCTTATCGTGGGCGGCCTTGCTTTTGGTATCGTTTATATGGCGACCGATCCCGTGACCGGCGCACAGACCAATCGCGGAAAGTGGTACTATGGCTTTTTTATCGGCTTTATGTCAGTCATGATCCGGGTGTTCAATCCCGCGTATCCCGAAGGTGTGTTCTTGGCCATCCTTTTAATGAACGTTTTTGCGCCCACCATCGACCACTACGTCATCCGAGGAAATATAAAAAGAAGATTGAAACGAATGAAAAATGCTACCGTCCTACCCACGGATTCCGAGGGCGAGGAAAAGGAGCTTCAAGTACAAACCGCATAAGTTATGGCAGTCAACACAGATAAAAATGGGTATACGATACTATTCGCTGCCGGTATGGTCGTCGTCGTCGGATCATTGCTGGCGTTTATGGCCTCGGGACTAAGTAGTCGAATCAAAGAGAACGAACGCTTTGAAAAACAACAGAACATTCTGTATGCGATGGGCGTTAACGACAACGAAGGGGAGGGAAGCGTCACTTTCGTGGGTACCGATGTGGTCGAGGATCAGTTTTCAAAATATATCAAAAAACAGTTGGTCATCAAGGGCGACAGTATTATCGATAATAACGAGGCCTACCTGATCGATATGAAAAAGCAATTGGCACTTTACAAAAAAGGCGAAACCCCTGAGCTACCTTTGTTTCTCGGAGAGAAAGACGGCCAGAAGTACTATATCATCCCCATGTACGGCAAAGGTCTTTGGGACGCCATTTGGGGTTTTATCGCTTTGGATGATACTATGGTCGTGCAAGGCGTATTCTTTGATCATAAGGGAGAAACCCCTGGTCTGGGCGCCAACATCAACCAGCGGTATTTTATGGACGATTTTACGGGCGAAAGCATTATGCAGGATACCCGATATAAGGGCATCGACGTCGCCAAAGGGAACAACGATCCCTTGAACGAACGAAAAGACGACAACAAGGTCGACGCGTTGGCCGGTGCGACCATAACGGGTACTGGTGTGGCGGCAATGATCAGCGAGAGCGTAAACCTATATAAGGATTACTTACAGACCATTAGCGCAAACTAAGGGTAACAAAACATATATTATGGCACTATTGACAAAAAAGGATGCGAACCTCATAATGGATCCCCTAACGGACAATAACCCGATTACCATTCAGGTATTGGGCATCTGTTCGGCCTTGGCGATTACCGCCGAACTTAAGGCCTCCGTGGTTATGGCCATTGCGGTACTTTTCGTAATGGGAGTGGGCAACGTGGTCATCTCCTTGATGCGTAATATTATTCCCGCCAAAATCAAGATCATCGTGCAGTTGATCGTGGTCGCTACTTTGGTTATCGTAGTAGATCAGGTTCTCAAGGCTTTTGCCTACGAGCTGAGCAAAACCTTATCCGTATTCGTCGGTTTGATCATTACGAACTGTATCATCATGGGACGTTTCGAAGCCTTCGCTTTGGCCAATGGGCCTTGGCGGTCCTTTCTAGACGGCATCGGAAATGCCTTGGGGTATGCAGCGATATTGGTCATCGTCGGCTTTATTCGGGAACTTTTAGGTTCCGGAACCTTGTTTGGTTATGCGGTTTTGGGCGATCCGATTGCCAAGACCGGACTTTATGCAACAGGTTATGAAAACAACGGATTTATGATTATCCCCCCCGCAGCCCTGATCGTCGTGGGCATTATTATATGGGTGCAACGTACGCGTAACCCTGCGTTGGTCGAGGAGAATTAATTGACGATTGGTTTAAAATAGGATTATGTTAGAACATATAGAATTATTTTTTCGGTCCATTTTTATAGATAATATGGTGTTCGCCGTATTCTTGGGGATGTGTTCCTATTTGGCAGTTTCCAAAAAGGTGGCGACAGCAGTCGGACTGGGGGCGGCCGTTATTTTCGTACTTGGGGTGACCGTGCCGCTGAACTGGTTGTTGGACCAATATCTGCTGCGCGACGGCGCGTTGGCCTGGTTGGGACCGGAATATGCGGACTACAACCTGGGCTTTTTGTCCTTTATCCTATTTATTGCCACCATCGCTACCATGGTTCAGTTGGTCGAGATCGTCATAGAGAAATTTTCACCGGCCCTGTATAATTCCTTGGGAATTTTTCTTCCCCTTATTGCAGTTAACTGTGCCATTCTAGGGGGGTCGCTGTTCATGCAGTCTAGGGATATCCAGACCTTTGGGTTAGCGCTAAACTATGGGATAAGTTCCGGTATCGGTTGGTTTTTGGCCATTTTGACCATAGCGGCGATACGTGAAAAGATTCGATACTCCAACGTACCGCCTCCACTACGTGGCCTTGGCATTACCTTTATCATTACCGGGCTGATGGGTATAGGCTTCCAGAGTTTTGGGGGCATGCTGACCGGCGGTGACGACGCTGCGCCGGTTGAGGAAACCACAGCGGAAATACCGGCAGAAAAAGAGAATTCCACGGCTGAAGCCAAGGTTTTTTTAACCCGGGACGACGCAATCCCCGAAACGGACAATGGAAACACGAAGGCAACGACAGCAAGCAAGAATTCGCTCCTGTCCCGGTCAGATGACGAAAAAAAGAAAATCGAAAAAGAGCTTTCTAAAAAAGACAAGGAAATTTCCTATACTGACGCTTTAAACAAGTAAAAAAATGATTCTAGCTACTAGTACTGGCGGTACCATCTTGATAACCGTAGTTGCGTTCTTGATTTTGACCATGGCGTTGGTCGCCCTGTTACTGTTCACCAAGGAAAAACTTTCGCCTTCCGGTCCCGTTACCCTTACCATAAACGGGGAGAAGAAAATGGAGGTGGAATCCGGCAGTTCGCTGTTAACGACGCTGAGCAACAAAAAAGTCTTTTTACCTTCGGCCTGTGGCGGCGGGGGCACCTGTATTCAATGCGAGTGTCACGTGCTTTCAGGAGGTGGGGAAGCGTTGCCTACGGAAACGCCGCATTTTTCAAAAAGGGAACTGAACGAAGGCATGCGCTTGTCCTGTCAGGTAAAGGTGAAGCAAGACATGGAAATCACGATACCCGAAGAGGTGTTCGGTATAAAAAAATGGCCCGCCAAAGTGGTAAGTAATTACAATGTAGCATCTTTTATTAAAGAATTTGTAGTCGAAATCCAAGAGGATATGGGGTACAAAGCTGGAGGGTACATACAGATTGAAATTCCGAAGTGTGAAATCAATTATAAGGATATCGATATTACCGCACATCCCGAGGAGCATGAGAAGCCCGATAAATTTCAGGAAGAATGGGACAAGTTCAACCTTTGGCCTTTGGTTATGAAAAATCCTGAAACCGTAGAAAGGGCCTACTCCATGGCTTCCTTTCCCGCTGAAGGCAAGGAAATCATGTTGAACGTGCGGATTGCGACCCCACCTTGGGACCGATCTAAAAATGGATGGATGTCCGTCAACCCTGGTGTGGCTTCCTCCTATATATTTTCATTAAAAAAGGGCGACGATGTCACCATTTCAGGGCCTTTTGGCGAATTTTTTATCAATGAATCCGACTCAGAAATGCTCTACGTAGGAGGAGGTGCCGGTATGGCCCCCATGCGTTCGCACCTTTTTCATTTGTTCGAGACTTTAAAGACCGATCGTAAGGTATCGTATTGGTACGGTGGACGGTCAAAAAGAGAGCTTTTTTATATTGATCATTTCAAGAACTTGGAAAAAGAATTCCCGAACTTCAAATTTTATATGGCCCTCTCCGAGCCTGCGGAAGAAGATAATTGGAAGGTCAAGGAAGATATCGATGCCCCGGGCGATGGTTTTGTCGGGTTTATCCACAACTGCGTCATCGATAATTATTTGAGCAAACACGAATCACCCGAAGATATCGAATTGTATTTCTGTGGCCCGCCGCTGATGAACAAAGCTGTTCAAAAAATGGGCGAGGATTACGGTATTCCGGATGAACACATCCGATTTGATGATTTTGGCGGATAACATACTTTTTTGGTATTCCCGCGGAGGCGGGCATTTTTTGAATGATTTAGAAGACCGATATCCCGATATCGGTTTTTTTGATCGAATAATTGAACCATGGGAAAACCCCTAACGGAACAAGAGTTACACAATCTGGCCATGAATATTGTGGGCAAGCAATTAGAGGCCGAAGGTTTTGAATTTATGGGCGTCAATAGCAAACCCAAAAAGAACCCACAGTTCGTCTGCTGGAAAAAGAAACAGTTGCATTTTATTGTGGTACGTTGTGTGTCATACCCTGAAGACCCCAAGGCGTACGACGCCAATCTCATGGATAAAGTAAAAAAACATGCCGAAAGTTTTGAGGCTAGATCCTATTATGCGGGCGTTGGGCTTTCGAATGCCGAGGACCAAAAGATTCCGGTATACTTAAACCAGGATTATATTGTTGATTATGACGGACTGATTGAAGTCTAAAAGAAGATGAAATACACCTATTTACCCCTCATTGCCTTACTGCTTTTCTCGTGCGCACCCGATCGACCGGAAATTTTTAAGAACCAAAACGTTGGCGGAGCTTTAGGTACTTCCTATAGCCTTACCTATTTATCCGACAAACAGCTGGATTTTCAAAAGGAAATCGATTCCGTTTTTGATGCGGTCAACCAATCCTTGTCCACCTACATTCCGAATTCCGATATTTCAAAGATCAATCGCGGCGATTCTACCGTGGTCGTCGATGCCATGTTTCGCGATGTCTTTGAACTTTCCAAAGAAATTTATGAGAAAACGGACGGTTATTTCGATCCGACCGTCGGCGTCTTGGTCGATGCTTGGGGATTTGGTCCTGGGGAACAGATGGAATTGGACAGCATTCGAGTCGATAGTTTGTTAGACTTTGTCGGCTTTGAGAAAGTAATCTTGACCGATGAAAATACCATTAGAAAATCAAATCCGAACATCCATCTTGATTTCAATGCGATCGCCAAAGGCTATACCATAGATCGGTTGGCCCGAATGATGGACCATAAAAATATTCAGGATTACCTGTTAGAAGTAGGAGGCGAAGTGGTTGCCAAAGGCTCGAATACAATCAAGGAAAAGCAATGGGTAGTCGGTATCGACGACCCCCAAATGGGCGAGACACGTCAACTCAAAATTTTAATAGACCTAAAGGATAGGGCTTTGGCCTCCTCGGGAAACTATCGAAAGTTCAGGATGGATTCGATTACCGGTAAAAAGTACGTACATACCATAGACCCCAAAACCGGGTTCACCAAGGACGCGAATACCTTAGGGGTTACCACATTGGCCGACACCTCTGCCAAGGCCGATGCCTATGCCACGGCCCTCATGGCCATGGATCTAGATACCGCTATTAAACTATTGACCAGCGAGCGCGAATTGGAAGCCTATATCGTTTATCTCGACGAAAAAGGCGAACCTCAGGAATTTATGACGGAAGGTTTCAGAAGTTTGATTACGGAGTGAGACTTGAACAAGCCGTTTCCCGCAGGCCTTTCCCAAGGCAATCAAGGATTACCATAAAGTATCTTCAACATTCAAAACAGTTAACATTGTACTATGGCGTACTATGGCGTACTATGGCAATGTTTCGTTAGCCATAGTACGATTGATACATTGCAATAGTATTGGATATTTTTTTTATTTCTTTACTACTGGAATAATCTCCCCCTTGGCAAGACGATATTTTTCAATTTCAGCGGCCTGTAGTGAGGCTGTATAGTCAACTTCTTCGACGGTAAAGCCGATGTTCCTCAGTTTATCGAAATAGTCCCTGCCGTAGATGCGTACGTGGTCGTACTGCCCGAAAATTTTGGTCCTTTCTTTTTTGTTGGTAATGGTATCGTCTTCAAAGGTTTTGTCCCGTTTCAGGTCTTGGGGAATTTGGAAAATGCCCCATCCCCCTTTTTTGAGGACCCTGTACATTTCTGACATGGCCTTGGTATCATCGGGAATATGTTCAAGAACATGGTTGCAAAGAATGACGTCGAAGGTTTCGTTTTGGAAAGGGAGGTCGCAGATATCCGCCTTGACATCCGCCAATGGAGAGTTCAGATCGGTTGTGGTGTAGTCTATATTTTTAAGCTTCCGAAAGCGCTTGTAGAAGGCCTGTTCGGGGGCGAAGTGCAAGATTTTAAGGGGAGCGGAAAAAAAATCGGTCTCCTTCTTAAGATACAACCATAACAGCCGGTGGCGTTCCAGCGATAGGGTAGAGGGGGAGAGTACATTTTCACGCGGGCTTTCATAGCCATAGGGCAAGAAGCTCTCAAAGCGTCTGCCGTCGATAGGGTCCTCGTACCGGTCGCCCCGCATCCATACTGCCAATACCGGACGGGCAAGATAGCTGAGCTTTATGAGGAGTGGCCTTGGAATGGCATTTAAGAAGTACTTAAATATTTTGGTCACGAATTTTTACTACTATTTTGATTGTTGACTGTCCTGAGTAATCCGGCATTCTCTTGAATTTCTTACTTATAAATGATTCTATCCATGAATATTTGACCAAACCGCTCCCTGATCAGAGCACTAGCTTTGACCGCCGAAACTCGGCCTCCTCATCACTCGCGATGCCCAACGCTTCATAAATATAGTGAAACGTAGAAAGTAGCTCCGGTTTACCATCCACAATCGCCACATTGTGCTCGAAGTGTGCACTGGGCTTTCCGTCGGCCGTAAGTATGGTCCACCCATCCTTTAACTGTTTGATACGTCGGGTGCCCCCGTTGATCATGGGCTCAATGGCAACCACCATGCCTTCAAGGAATTTTTTACCCCTTCCTCGCTTACCGTAATTGGGCATTTCGGGCCCTTCGTGCAGTTTTTTCCCCAGACCATGGCCTACCAGCTCACGCACTACGCCATAGCCGTGGCCTTCGCAGTAGTTTTGAATGGCATAGCCTACATCGCCCACTCGGTTGCCGATTTTAAATTCACGAATGCCAATATAAAGGGACTCCTTCGTGACCCGCAACAGTTTTTCGGTCTCGGAATCGATTTCCCCGATGGGAAAGGTATACGCATGATCCCCGTAATATCCGTTTTTCAGGGCACCGCAATCCACAGAGAGTATATCGCCCTCTTTGAGCGGTTCTTTATTGGGAATACCATGTACCACTTGGGCATTGGGACTCATATTCAAGGTATTCGGAAAGTCGTACATTCCTAGAAATCCGGGTTCCGCGCCTTGCTCACGGATAAAGTCTTCCGCAAGCTTATCTAGATAAAGCGCATTTACCCCGGGTTTGATTTCCGATGCCAGCATGCCCAAGGTCTTGGATACGACCAAGGCACTTTCGCGCATTACTTCGATTTCTTCGGATGTTTTGATTTTTACCATAGTCTACAAAGATAAAATTTTCATATCAACGCCTTCCGTGTCATTAATTCCGGTTGTTCGATACCCATCATTTTTAAAATAGTAGGTGCGATATCGCCCAAGACGCCATCTTTAATTTCTTTGATATCGTCATCCACCAAAATTAGAGGTACAGGGTTGGTGGTGTGCGCCGTATTGGGAGTGCCATCGGGGTTGATCATAGTTTCGCAATTGCCGTGGTCGGCGATGACGATGGTGGAATATCCGTTTTCCTTGGCAACCGTAATGACGTCTCTGGCACATTCATCGACCGTTTCACAGGCTTTGATAGCCGCTTGCATATCGCCCGTATGCCCTACCATATCGGGATTGGCGAAGTTCAGGCAAACGAAGTCTACCTCTCCTTTTTGGAGTTCGGGTATTATGGCATTTCGGATTTCGTAGGCACTCATTTCCGGTTGTAGGTCGTAGGTCGCTACCTTGGGCGATGGACATAACAAGCGGTTTTCCCCATCAAAGGGGTCTTCCCTTCCGCCATTAAAAAAGAAAGTGACGTGCGGATATTTTTCGGTCTCCGCAATTCGGATCTGTTTTTTTCCGGCTTTTTCCAGTACCTCGCCTAAGGTATCCTTGATATTTTCTTTGTCGTAGACCACGTGAACCCCCTCATAGGCATCATCATAATTCGTAAGGGTAACATAGTACAGGTCCAGTTTATGCATGTTCATTTCGTGCATATCCATCTGTGTCAAAACCAGGCTAAGTTGTCTGCCTCGATCGGTTCGGAAATTGAAAAATATCACAACGTCGCCGTCCTTTATTTTGGCAACGGGTTCTCCTTCGGCATCCGTCATGACGATGGGTTTGATGAATTCGTCGGTAACATCGGCGTCATAACTTTTTTGAATCGTTTCGGAAATGTCGGTAGATTTTTCCCCTTCGCCATTGACCATAACATCATAGGCCATTTTGATTCGTTCCCAGCGTTTATCACGGTCCATAGCATAATATCGGCCAATTACGGAGGCGAGTCGTGTATTTTTATCGGAAGCGAATACGTTCAGGTCTTCTAAAAAACCCTTCCCACTTTTAGGGTCGACGTCGCGACCATCGGTAAAGGCATGTACGAACATGTTCGGCACTCCGTAGTCATTTCCGGCTTTGATCAATCCCTTCACATGGGAGATATGGCTGTGTACGCCCCCGTCGCTCAGTAGGCCTAAAAAGTGTAGGTTCTTGTTATTTTTCTTGGCGTATTTAAAGGCATTCTGTAATACCTTTTCGTCTTTGAGCGTATTTTCCTTGACCGCCAGATTGATTTTGGCCAGATCTTGATAGACGATTCGTCCCGCGCCCAAATTCATGTGGCCCACTTCACTGTTGCCCATCTGGCCTTCGGGAAGGCCCACGTTCATACCATCGGTCAACAGATTGGCGTTGGGATAGTCTTTGTAAAGCGAATCTACGAAAGGCGTGTTCGCGTTGTCTATGGCGGAGACTTTGGGATCGGGCGACTTGCCCCATCCATCCAAAATCATGAGTATTACTTTTTTATTCATTTTCGAATTTTTATCCATAGTCAAAAATAATGCTATCCATTTAGTATAACCAGTATTTACAATAGCTTTTTGGATATTCCCTGTGCCCAAAACGTTAAAAAAATGTTATTTCCCCGGGGAGAGTGAAACATTATAGCGAAGAGGTAGACATAAGAACCCGATTATCCAGCAACATGCGGATAATCGGGTTTTATTTTTCAAGGGAATAATATGTACAAGTAAAGAAGAAGGGGATTTCTAAAAATCAAATCCAGTCAATGCCCTGTGCATAAAAGCATAGACGGCCAGAAAGAGCATCAGGGCACAAAATACCGAGTACACTTTTAGGAGTACGACCAGTATTTCGGGCTTACAATCCTTAAAAGCCTGAACGTATATATTTCGAAAATGTGATAAAGTCCCCATATAGAAGTGAAATTATCACAGCTAAAGGGCTAAGGTTTAATAGGTAAGATATTCTTGGGCAATACAAATGTACGAAAATTACTGCTTTATGCAGAACCACACAACGAATTTAATGGTAGTTCAACCTTTATTCTGCTACCTTCAACACGCCCTCTTCGTTCCGATATTTCTCGATGGATTCGCGTATTCTTTCGATGCGATTGCCAGGATCGGGATGTGTGCTTTGAAATTCTGGTACCCTGTCCGACCCCCCGGAGGCCGCCTTTAAAATTTCCATTACTTGAATCATTTCTTCGGGATCGTAACCGGATTGCATCATAAAAAGTACGCCAAGGTCATCGCTTTCCAACTCGTCGCCGCGTCCGTTTTTCAAAAGGGTGTTCTGGCCGATACTGCCGACGACCCCGCCCATATCGACTCCTACGGATGCCCCGGTAGAAACGGTCTGCCAAAACTCACTGTCCGCGATACGTTCGGCGGAGTGTCGACCGATGACATGGCCGATCTCATGGCCCAAAACTCCCGCGAGCTGTGCCTCGTTCAGTTCTTTGAAAAGGGCATAGGTAATAAATACCGGGCCGCCGGGCAGGGCGAAGGCGTTGATGGTCTGTTCATCGGCCAATAGATGGAAGTCGTATTGGTAAGGGGTCTCTTTAGCTACACTGTTCTGTACCAAACTGTTGCCGATCTTGTCGACATAAGCCTGTAATTTTTCGTCGGGATAAAGTCCGCCGTACTGCTGGGCGATTTCCGGCGTACTTTGTAGACCGATTGCAATTTCCTGATCGGCGCTCATGCTTATGGTCTGTGACCGTCCGGTGTACGGGTTTTCCTCTTTGTTGCTGCAGCGTTGCACATAGGCGAAGGCTACGATAGCCAGCCCTATCATGATGCGTATTTTCCAATTCCCTCCTCGCATGGGATTAGTGTTTTTAGGTAAAGTAATATA
>RCMY010001859.1_pt1 | contig 19481 bp, 16 predicted proteins | sample 2041341 | NCBI WGS metagenome assembly RCMY01 (sample SAMN09708234, study PRJNA481090) | Marine sediment metagenome, whole genome shotgun sequencing project. | reverse complement strand
AGCGGGTCCGCGACGAGATCGGCCGCCTCGGGGCGAGTGACGTCCACCTCGTCGGCGGTGAGCGGGCGCTCTCCCCCGAGATCGTGTCCGCCCTCGAGGCGGATGGGCTCACCGTGCACCGATGGGCCGGGCCGGACCGCTACGCGACGGCCACGGCTGCCGGCGACGAGGCCGTGCGGATCTGGCGGAGCGAGGGCATCGCGAACGCCGGTGACGTCGCGGTCGTCGCCCTCGGTCAGCACGTGAACGCGAGCAGCGCATGGCCGGACGCGTTGGCGTCCGGCGGCCTCGTCGCCGCGCAGCGCGGCCGGCTCGTCCTCGTCAACCAGCAGGGGATCCCATCGGCGAGCCGGACCGCCCTGGAGAGCTCGCGCACGGCCATCGTCGCCGGTGGACCAGCCGCCGTGCCGGACGAGGTCGTGTCCCAGCTGGGCGTACCCGCCCGCCGCGTCTTCGGCCCGGACCGCTTCGAGACGGCGCTCGCGCTCGGTCGTGAAGCGCTCGACGGCCGCACGCCGAGCGTGCTGCTCGTCGCCTCGGGCCGGGCGTTCCCCGATGCGCTCGCCGCGACCGCAGCCGCAGCTGCCGAAGGAGGGATCGTCCTGCTCACCGATCCGGACGTCGTGCCGCCGTCCGTGCGAGCAGAGGCTCGCGTCTGGGACGCACCGACGTGGGTCGTCGGGGGCCCCGGGGCGGTGTCAGAGCATGCTCGGCGTCAGCTCGACCGGTAGGCCACCGCTGACCCTCAAAGCGACCATGACCGACTTCGCCGGGACCTTCGACCCTGCAGGTCTGACATCAGCCCCTTCCCACAGGGCGATCCGAGCTGCATGCTGGACACGACCGCTGACGCGGGCCGAACAGAGATGGACCGATGATGACCGACACCACGCATGCGCCCCGCCGTGAACCCACGTCCCCCACCGGGCCCGTCTCGCTCACCGAGGTCGGCGACGACGTCCTCGCGCAGGCACGCGAGCTTGATGCCGGAAGGTCCGCACGAACGCTCACGCCCGGAGCGGGCGCTGCGTTGAAGCAGACGGTCCTCGCGCTGACGGAGGGCAGCCGGCTCAACGACCATCGCGCTCCCGGGCCGGCGACGTTGCAGGTCCTCCGAGGCAAGGTCCGGATGGGAACCGCGACCGTCGAGATCGAGCTGGACGCAGGTCAATGGGCTCCCATCCCCGACGAGTCCCACGATCTGATCGCGATGACCGACGCGACGGTCCTGCTCACGGTCGTTTCCGGCGCACGCTGACGGCTGAAGCCGCCGATCGGGGATTCAGGGCCCCAGGGTTCAGGGCACCTCGCGCTGGAGCCACTCCCAGAACGCCTGCTCGTCGCCGGCGAGCGAGTAGCGGGCGCTGGTCACGTCCGGGAACTGCAGGAGCGTCTCGTCCAGCTGCGCCAGCAGAGCGGTCGAGCCACACGATGTGGACGCGTTCGGGATCCGCTGCGGCAGGTCCGCGACGAAGTCGACGATCGCCACATCGGCGACCTGCGACACCGACAGCACGACGTCGGCCGTCGCCGCGGTGAACCAGCCGCCGTACCCGGCCGTCATCTCCGCTGCGGTGGGTCCGGCCACCAGCGCGGAGAGCGTCGCCGCGAGCTGCTCGTCGGCGCCGACGTCGCGCACCCGGCCGAAGACCTGCGAGCAGTCGTCGGTGGCGTCGTCACGGGAGAAGAACACCTCGGTGCTCGCGGTCGCGCTGGCGGTGGGCTCTTCCGTTGCCGGCGGGGTCGGCGTCGGCTGCGTCGACGGATCTTCGCCACACCCCGCCACGAAGACGGTGGCCGCGCTGAGCGCGGCGACGAGCAGAACCTGGGGACGGCGCATGGAAGACCTCCACGATCGGATCGGCCCATTCTGCCCCACAGAGGTTGCGATGAACATGGACGATCGGGCGACGTTCACCGCCGTTCGGCGAGCTGTTCGAGTCCGCTTCGGCACCACCGCCACAGATAGAGTCGCCGTGGCGGACATCGGAGCGAACGTGGGCCAGCTGGACGAGACAGACCTCCCCGGAATCGGGCGACGCATCGAGTTCTTCAGCGACGAGGGCCGTCGGCTGGGCGTCGTGCAGCACCACTCAGGTCGACGCGAGGTGTTCGTGTGCAGTCCGGACGACCCGGACCGGAGCGAGCTCTCGATCAGCCTCTCCGAAGCCGACGCCGAGCACCTGGCCGAGGCGCTGAAGGTCGCGTCGGCAAGCCAGGATTCCGCACCGGTGACCTACGAGGTCGAGGGGCTCGTCTTCGAGTGGCTCGACGTTGCCGCAGACTCCCCGGTCGCAGGCAAGTCCATCGCCGAGCTCCAGATCCGTACCCGGACCGGCGCGAGCGTGGTCGCCGTGATACGCCGGCCCACGTCCGTACCTGCACCCGAGCCGGACTTCGTCCTCGAGGCCGACGACACCCTCGTCGTCGCCGGCACCGCTGAGGGTGTCGACAACGTCCTCGACCTGGTCCGTCCGCGCAACGCATGAGCCACACGGTCCTGCTGTGGCTGGAGCTGGGGGCCGTGCTGGCCCTCTTGGCCGTCATGGCTCGGGTTGCCCGGCGGTTCTCCCTCTCACCGATCCCGCTCTACCTCGGGGCAGGACTCGCGTTCGGTGAGGGCGGGCTGGTCCCGCTGGTCAGCGCCGGTGACTTCGTCGAGATCGGCGCCGAGCTCGGGGTGATCCTGCTCCTGCTCATGCTCGGGCTCGAGTACTCCGGAGGCGACCTGATCGGGAACCTCCGGCGAGCGAGCCCGATCGGGCTGCTCGACCTCGTCCTGAACTTCACCCCCGGGTTCGGCGTCGGCCTCCTGATCGGGCTCGGCGTCCTGCCGTCACTGTTCTTGGGCGGCGTGACCTACATCTCGTCGTCGGGTGTCACCGCCAAGGTGATCGCCGACCTGGGTTGGTCGGGAAACCGCGAGACACCGCTCGTGCTCTCGGTGCTGGTCTTCGAGGACCTCGCCATGGCGGTCATCCTCCCGGTGCTGGGCGCTCTCGCGATCGGTGGAAGCCTGTCCGGAGCTGCGGTGTCCGTCGTCGTCGCGCTGCTCGCGGTCGGGGCGACCTTGGTGCTGTCCATCCGCCATGGTGAACAGCTCAGCCGCGCGGCCTTCTCCGACTCCGACGAGATCAACCTGCTGACCATCCTCGGGATCACGCTGCTCGCTGCCGGGCTGGCCGAGTGGATCCACGTCTCCGCAGCTGTCGGTGCGTTCATCGTGGGGATCGCGATCTCCGGGCCCGCGGCTCATCGGGCGGAGACTCTGCTGTCACCCCTGCGCGATCTGTTCGCTGCGGTCTTCTTCGTCTTCTTCGGCCTCTCGACCGATCCGTCCGTGCTGCCCGCCGTCATCGGGCCGGTGCTCGGCCTTGCCGCCCTGACGGTCGCGACGAAGCTCGCCGTGGCGTGGATCGGTGGCGCCCGGGAGGGCATCGGGAACCGGGGTCGGTGGCGCGCCGCGGCAGCGCTGTCGGCGCGCGGCGAGTTCTCCATCGTCATCGCCGGGCTCGGTGTCGCCGCCGGTGGATCTGAGCGTCTGTCGGCGATCGCTGCCGGATACGTCCTGGTGACCGCGACGCTGGGCCCCGTCGCTGCGCTGTTGGCCGACAAGCCGCCTTCTCGCATCAAGGTCTCGTGAACCGGAGCCCCTCGACGTCAGGCCAGCCGCTCACCTGCGGTGACCGCGACGTCGAGCCGGTTCTCGGGCGGCGCCAACGGGCACGACCAGCGATCGTCGTGCACGCATGACGGGTGGTAGGCGAAGTTGAAGTCCAGCACGAGCTGGTCGTCGCTGCCGCCGAGGTCCGCGCTCTTCGCGCCGTCCAGGAGGTAGCGGCCGCCGCCGTAGGTCTGCTCCCCGCAGGTCAGGTCCCGGAACGGCAGGAACAGCCCGCCGCCGTACGCGTCGAGCCACCACAGAGCAAGGGTGCGAGCACGACCGAGCAGGGTGAACTCGACGGTGCCCACCCGGACGAAGCTCGTCTCGCCAGCACCCGAGTGTCCCAGCCGGTCCGGGGAGCCGGTCTCGGCGTCGTCCGGTGGCCGAACCGTCCCGACGGTCGCGAAGTCCGGGTCGTAGGCCCACCTCGGGATCGTGGAGAAGGTCGACCGTCGCGCTGCAGGGATCGGCGACTGGACGTGTGTCCGGTAGAGCTCGTCGCGTCCCTCGCACCAGTGGTTCCACCCTGAACGGCCGACGCCGCGTGCGCGGACCTCCGTGTGGAGGTCAGCGACGCGGCGTCGGTAGTCGGCCAGGTCCAGCAGCTCGGGCGCCATGGCCGGGAACCGGTCAGGCGTTGGCGTCGAGCCAGGCGCGAGCGACGTCGGATGCGTCCTCGGCGTCCAGCTCGACCTTGCCGTTGAGCTCGATCAGCACGTCCGTGGTGATCTTGGCCGAGATGCCGTTGATCAGCGCGACGAAGTCGTCGCCGTAGGCGTCGATCACGTTGTTGGCGACGACCGGGGTGATGTTCTCCACCGGGATGGCGCCCTCCGGGTCCTCGAGGATGACGAAGCCCTCGACGGCGATGACGGGCTGGGTCGAGAAGAGCAGCGAGACGTCGATCGCGCCCTGGGCCAGCGACGAGACGCGGACGCTGCCCTCCTGGATCGACTCGAACGTGATGTTGGTCAGCCCGTAGGTGTCGGTCAGCGCGAGCAGGCAGGTCGCCCGCTCCTCGCACTCCGGCGGCCCGCCGAAGGTGACGCCGTCGGTGACGTTCGCGAGGTCGGCCACGGTCACGAGCGAGTGCTCATCGGCGAAGGCCTGCGTCACGGCGAACGCGTTGGCATCTTGGCCCGGGGCCGGCTCGAGGACGGTCACGTTGATGGCATCGAACTCGGCCTGCAGCGCTGCGATGGTCGCGTCGAGGTCACCGGTCGGCTCGCCACCGAACCCGACGGACAGCGCCGATCCCGCGTACTCCGGCAGGAAGCTGATCGCGCCCTTCTCCAGCTCCGGCAGGATGACCTCACGTGAGCCGAGGTCCAGCTGGGTCTCCACCTGGTAGCCGGCGTCCTGGAGCGCGAGGGCGTAGATGTTCCCGAGGATCTGGCTCTCGCCGAAGTTGAACGAGCCGACCACGATGGTCGGACCCTCGACGGGCGTGCCGGTGGCCGACCCGTCGCCGGTCGGCTCGCTGCCGGAGCAGGCCGTCAGCGCGAGCGTCAGCGCCGCGGTGACCGCGACAGCGCGCGGCAAGGTGTGTCGGAGGATGCGCATGCTTGGGTTCCCTCTGTCGTCAGATCCAGGATGCAGCCGACAACGTAGGCGCCGTGTTCCGCAGCGCCACACACGGCTGGCGCAGAGCGCGGGCTCTGCAGCCGTGTCCTACCGACGGATCGGACGCGGTCGCAACCCGCGGGGCAGGAGGTGCTGTTCGCCGTAGGTGAACAGCCGCTCCACCGCGATGGTGAGCAGCGCGACCAGGAGCGCCCCCGCGAACACCTCGACGTCGCCGCCGCTGCGCAGCCTCGCGAACCCGTTGACGATGTAGATGCCGAGCCCGCCAGTCCTTCCGGTGATGACAGCGCCGAGCGCGACGGTCGCCACGACCTGGACGAAGGCGATGCGGATCCCGGTGAGGAGCACCGGCATGCCCGCGGGCAGCTCGACGCGCCACAAGATCTCCCGCTCGGTGTGCCCCATCCCCCGGCCGGCCTCGACGAGCGCATCGTCCACGCCGGCGATCGCGGCGTAGGCGTTGGTGAAGATCGGAGGAAGCGCCAGGAGCACCAGCGCGAGGACGAGCGGCCAGAACGCGACGTCCCAGCCCTGCGTGATCCACAGCACCGCCAGCAGCACGATCACCCCGAACGACGGGATCGCCCGCCCGACGTTCACGACGGCGTTGGCCAGGAACTCGGCCTGCCGACGATGCGCAAGCCGGAACGCGATCGGGAGCGCCACGGCGCCGGCGAGCACCGTCGCCACGACGGACAGCCAGAGGTGCTGCAGCGTGCGGGCCACGATCCCGTTGGGACCCTGCCAGTTCTCGGCGTCGAGGAACCATGCGGCGACATCACCCAGGAGCTCCATGTCGACCTCAGTTCGCGACGGCGTGGCGGCGCCACGGCGTGAGGAGTCGCTGGAGCAGAAGCAGCGCCGCGTCGAGGCTGGCCGCGAGCACCACCGCCCCGACGGTGCCGACGATGATCTCGGTCGGGAACGCGATCGAGCGACGCAGCCCCGACAGGATCAGCCCGCCCAGACCGCCATACCCGATGAGGCTCGCGACCGTGACCAGCCCGACGGTCGTGACCGTCGCGATCCGCACGCCGGCGATGATCACCGGCAGCGCGAGCGGGATCTCGACGCGCCAGAGCACGGCGCGGTTCGTGTAGCCCATCCCCACCGCCGCCTCGCGCGCGGCCGGGTCGACGCCGCGGATCCCGGTGACGGTGTTCCGCACGAGGATGAGCAGCGTGTAGGTCACCAGCGGGATGACCGCGGTCGTCATGCTCAGCCCGAAGAACGGCACCAGCAGCGCGAAGGCTGACAGGGACGGGATCGAGTAGAGGACGCTCGCCACCGACGTGATGGCCTCGTAGCTCCGGTCGGAACGCAGGCTGACCACCGACAGCCCGACGGAGATCACGAGACCGATGCCCACGGCGATCGCCGTCAGGAGCAGGTGCTCAGTCGTGGCTGCGCCGATGTCGTCGAGGTGGTCGACGACCCAGTCCCAGCGGAAGAACGGCCGATCACCCCTCATCGCGTCAGCTCCGCACCGACCTGGGCGACCGTCAGCATCCCGACGTAGCGGTCGCCGTCGCAGACCACCGCGACGTTGTTCTGTGTGGTCACGATCGCGTCGAGCGCCTCGCGCAGCGACGCGCCTGACTGGATGGAGGTTCCGAACGCGCGGAGCGGAACATCACCTGCTGAGGTCGCACCCCCGAGGTCGCTCACCCAGGCCCACCCTTGCAGCGCCCCGTCGCGCGTCACGCCGAACCAGTCGCTGCCCTGCTCCTGCGCGACGCGTCGGACCGCGCTCGGCGGATCGACGGCCTCGACCATCGGGCCGTTCTCCAGATCGAGGTCGCGGACCGGCACCAGCGCGAGCCGTCGCAGCCCGCGCTCGCGCCCGAGGAAGGACCGGACGAACTCGTTCGCCGGCCGCGAGAGGATCATGCTGGGTGTGTCGAACTGCTCGAGCACGCCACCGACGTTCAGGATCGCGACGCGGTCGCCGAGCCGGATGGCCTCGTCGATGTCGTGGGTGACGAAGACGATCGTCTTCTTCACCTCGGCCTGCAGCGCGAGCAGCTGATCCTGCAGCTCCCCACGCACCAAGGGGTCGACCGCGCCGAACGGCTCGTCCATCAGCAGGACCGGAGGGTCGGCGGCCAGGGCCCGCGCGACACCGACGCGCTGCCGCTGCCCGCCGGACAGCTCCGACGGATAGCGCTCCGCCAGCGACGGGTCCAGACGGACCTGCTCCAGCAGCTCCTTGGTGCGCGTCGCGATCCGCGACTCGTCCCAGCCCAGCAGCGCCGGGACCGTCCCGATGTTCTGCTCGATCGTCCGGTGCGGGAACAGCCCGACCTGCTGGATGACGTAGCCGATCCCACGTCGCAGCTCGTACGCGGCCTGGTCACGGATGTCACGCCCCGCGACCTCGATGCGTCCCGACGTCGGCTCGACCAGACGGTTGATCATCTTCAGCGTGGTGGTTTTGCCGCAGCCCGAGGGGCCGACCAACATCACGATCTCGCCGGACGGGATCGTGAACGACAGCCGGTCCACCGCGGGTGACTCCGCGCCGGCGAACTGCTTGGTCACGTCCTCGAGAACGATGCTGGCGTCAGACACAACACTCCCACCCGTGGACGCGGCGACGACACAGTATGGCCACCTCCCGCTCGGAGTGGCGAAGCCGAGCCAGCCCGCTGCTGTGCACGGCAGCACAGCGGCCACCGCATCCTCACCTCTGCCCCCACTACGGTGACCCGGCCCCGCCCACGCACCTGAAACACGGAGCCGCCCATGGCCGACCCGGATCCCATCGGAAGGTTCGACGGCCGGTCGATCAGCTACCGCTACGACAACGGCTGGGAGTTCACGAACACGTTCGACGGGCGTGTCCGCGTGACGATCACGGATCGCCGCGGCGAGCTGCGTGAACCGATCCAGATCCGCGAGCTCCGGCCCGATCTGTTCTTCATCTCGTGGATCGACGGCGAGATGGGCCTGCTCGCGCAGATCATCGACCTCGAGCACCGGACGGTGATGACCGCCATCCCGGACGAGGCTGACGACATCAGGTCACAGACGATCATCGGCACGATCAGCCACTTCGACGGCTGAGCGAGCACTCCCGTCCGACACCCCGGAACGGGCCACACGCTGCTGGGTGATGCAGCGCGACTCGGAGACACCGTGGCCAGCCGTATCGGAGAGCTCGTCCTCGAGTGCCGCGACGCAGGCGTCGGCCAGACCGACGACGAGCCATGGCACGTCCTCGCCGACCCGGAAGGCAACGCGTTCTGCCTCCTCCGATCACGGATCGCCCCGTGGCCGGAGTCTGTCGGCACAGATCCGCCTCAGTGCTGATGTTCCTCGGCGTCGCCTTCGGCCCTCGTCGCATGGACGGTGCCGTGCGCGTGCTCCGGGGGGGCATAGATGGCGTAGACCTTGAGGGCGTCGTCGCCGATGTTCGTGATGTTGTGCCACATCCCGGCGGGCACGAGGATCACCCAGTCGTCGCCGACCTCTCGGTCGAACGACAGGTCATCCTCGGTCGGGCCCATCTGCACCCGCGCGGTGCCCGCCTCGACGCGCAGGAACTGATCGCCGTGCTCGTGCACCTCGAGGCCGATGTCGTGGCCCGGCTCGATGCTCATCAGCGTCATCTGGAGGTTGGTCCCGGTCCACCGGGTGGTGCGGTAGTTCTCGTTCTCCATGGTTTCGGAGTCGATGTTGGTGACGAACGGCTTGGCGCCCTCGTCGGCCAGGGTGACGTCGCTCATGGCTTGCTCTCCGGTGTTCGTTGGAATCTGCGTTGCGATGGTCGTGGGATGACGACCGCGCCGTGGTGAGGGAAGTCGTCGATGGTGCGCTGGTCGATCGTCACGACGCTGGCATCTTAGATGGGGACCGCTCGAGCATGACGCACCGTGTGGGCCGGGCGGCCCCATCTTGGAGACATTCGTGGCCTCGACGTCGAGCCGCTGACTGAGCCGAAGCGCTCACGGCACCACGAGCACCTTGCCGCTCGCACGGCCCTCTTCCACGAAGCTCATCGCTGCCGCTGCGTCGGCGAGCGGGAACGTCCGGTCCACGACCGGGCGGATGTCCCCGCGCTCGGCCATCCCGACGAGCTCCGCCAGGTCCGCGGCGTTCTCCGACGCGGTGAACGTCCGCATGCGTCGATCGACGGCCGCGCGGAGCATCGCGGCGGCGAACCAGCCCATCATCCCCCACCGGCGGCCACCTCGGTTCATGCCGACCAACACGAACCGTCCACCGGACGTGAGCGTGCTGAGCACGTCCCCGATCGGCGTGTCCCCCGCGACCTGCACGACCAGGTCGAACGGCCCCGCGTCGGTCCAGTCCTCAACCGTCCGGTCGACGACGACGTCGGCACCGAGCTCTCGGACCATCGCGAGGTTGCGGGCCGAACACACCCCGGTCACGTGGGCGCCCATCGCAGCTGCCATCTGCACGGCGAAGTGCCCGACGCCTCCGGACGCGCCGACGATCGCGACCCGCTCCCCCGGGGCGATCTCGCCGTGATCGCGCAGGGCCTGCAGCGCCGTGAAGGCGGCGACGCCCAGCGTCGAGCTCTCCTCGAGGGTCAACGTCGACGGACGCCGATGGAGGTGGTCGCGCTGAACCACGACCTGCTCGGCGAGCCCGCCGCCGTGCTCTCCCCAGCCCACGACCTCGTCGCCGATCGCGAGATCATCGCCCCCTCCGCCCACCTCGATCACCGTGCCCGCGAGATCGACCCCGTGGATCGTGCGCTTCGGGGCGCGCAGCCCCTCGGACGCGCGGACCGGGACCGGCTCACCACGCAGCAGATGCCAGTCGAGCGCCTGGAGCGTCGTCGCGGCGACGCGGAGGCGGACCTCGCCCGGTCCGACGACCGGGTCTGGCAGGTCCACGAGCCGCATGACCTCCGGGCCGCCGTACTCCGTCGCAATCACCGCCCGCATCCTGCGCCCTTCCGAGAACGGTGAGATGAACGCCCTCGCGGCCGCTGCTCACGTCGTGAACCTCACCGTAACGCGCAGGGAGCAGGTCGGCGTCCGGGAGTGATTCCCGACGATCAGGTCGCGAGCATCCTTGCAGCTGGCCACCGGTCGCCGGCTGCCTTCGTCTCAGGTGCGTGATCGAGTCGGGCGCGGGCGCCCGACCACCATCTCAGTCGGCGAGCTCGATGAGCAGGTCCTTCGCATCGACCTGCGCCCCGGGAGACACGTGCAGGCGCGCCACCGTGCCGTCGCGGTCGGCGTGCACGGCCGACTCCATCTTCATCGCCTCGATCGTGACCAGCAGGTCGCCAGTCGCCACCGTTGCGCCTTCGGTGACGGCGACGCTCGCAACGACGCCGGGCAACGGCGCGGCCACGTGCATCGGGTTGGCGGGGTCGGCCTTGGGCCGGGCGACGCGGGTCGACGTGGCGCTGCGATCGACGACCTTGATCGAGCGAGGCTGGCCGTTGAGCTCAAAGAAGCCCCGCCGCTCCCCCTCGTCGTTGACCCCACCAACCGTCGACAGCACGATGTGCAGGGACTTGCCGCGTTCGAGCTCAACGGTGAGCTCGTCACGTGACTGCATGCCGTGGAAGAACACGCTCGTCGGCAGGACCGTCACGGGGCCGAAGTCGCGCCGCCGCCCCATGTAGTCGAGGAAGACCTTCGGGTACATCAGGTAGCTGCACAGCTCGTCGTCGCTGACGACCCGCCCTTCGAGCTGCTCCTGCAGCGATCGGCGCGTCTCGTCGAGATCGACGTCATCGAGCAATGCGCCGGGACGTTCGGTGATGGGCTCGCGGCCCTTGAGCGCCTTGCGCTGCAGCGCTTCGGGGAAGCCGTTCGGCGGCTGGCCGATCTCTCCGGCCAGGAACCCGACGACGGAGTCCGGGAAGGACACCTCGACGTTCGGGTCCTCCACGTCCGCACGGGTGAGGCCGGCAGCGACCATCGCGAGCGCCATGTCGCCGACGACCTTGGACGACGGCGTGACCTTCACGATGTCGCCCAGCATCTGGTTGACGTCGGCGTAGGTCGACGCGATCAGGTCCCACTGGTCCTCCAGCCCGAGCGATCGCGCCTGCGCGACGAGGTTCGTGTACTGCCCGCCTGGCATCTCATGACGCCACACGTCGCTGGTGCCGCTGCGCAGCACGGTCTCGAACGGCGCGTAGTGCTCGCGCACGCTCCCCCAGTAGGCAGACACGGCGCGGATCGCGTCGGCCGGCAGCCCGGTGTCGCGCGGCGTGTTTCTCAGCGCCGCGACGACGGACCCGAGGTTCGGCTGCGAGGTCAACCCGCTCAGCGAGTCCATGGCGACGTCGACCGCGTCGACGCCCGCGTCGGCGGCTGCCAGGACGGTCGCACCGGCGAGCCCGGAGGTGTCGTGGGTGTGGAAGTGCAGCGGAAGGTCGACCTCCGCGCGCAGCGCTGGGAACAACAGTCGCGCGGCCGCCGGCTTCAGCAGACCGGCCATGTCCTTGATCGCGATGATGTGCGCGCCGGCGTCCTCCAGGCGTCGTGCCATCCGGATGTAGTAGTCGAGGTCATAGGTCGCGCGAGACGGATCGAGGAGGTCGCCGGTGTAGCAGATCGCCGTTTCACAGATCTTCCCGGTCTCGCGCACCGCATCGATCGCGACGTGCATGTTCTCGACCCAGTTGAGGCTGTCGAAGACGCGGAACACGTCGACGCCGGCCTCGGCCGCCTGGTGGGCGAACCGTCGCACGACGTTGTCCGGGTAGTTCGTGTAGCCCACGCCGTTGGAGGCACGCAGCAGCATCTGCAGCAGGGCTCCCGGCATTGCCGCGCGCAGGGAACGCAGCCGCGCCCACGGCGACTCCTGCAGGAACCGCATGGAGACGTCGAACGTCGCACCGCCCCAGCACTCGATGGAGAACAGCCCCGGCAGCGCAGCCTCGTAGTACGGGGCGATCGCGCGCATCTCCTGGCTGCGCATCCGGGTTGCGAGCAGCGACTGGTGGGCGTCGCGCATGGACGTGTCGGTGATCAGCAGACGTTCCTGCTGTCGCATCCACGCGGCGACCGCCTCCGGGCCGTCGGCGTCGAGGATCTCCTTGGGGCGGCGTCCCGTCGTGCTCGGAACGCCGGTGGGCGACTTCGGCGGGACGGGGGCCTTCAGCCCGGGCGCCGGCAGCGGCCGCCCTTCGACATCGGGGTGGCCGTTCACCGTGATCTCGGCGATGTAGGTGAGCAGCTTGCTCGCTCGGTTGCGCCGCTCCGGAAGCTCGAACAGCTCCGGCGTGTCGTCGATGAACTTCGTCGTGTAGCTGTTGTCGAGGAACGACGGATGGCTGATGAGGTGCTCGAGGAACGCGAGGTTCGTCGCGACGCCGCGGATCCGGAACTCGGACAGCGCGCGCCGCATCCGCGCGACGGCCTCGTCCTCGCTCGGGGCCCACGCGGTGACCTTCTCGAGCAGCGAGTCGTAGAAACGCGTGATGACCGCGCCCGAGTAGGCGGTGCCGCCGTCGAGGCGGATCCCGAACCCGGTCGCGCCGCGGTAGGCGGTGATGCGGCCGTAGTCGGGGATGAAGTTGTTCTGCGGGTCCTCGGAGGTGATGCGGCACTGCACCGCGTGACCGTTGAGCCGGACGTCGGCCTGGCCGCTGATCCCGGCCGCCTCGCGCAGCGGCGAGCCTTCGCAGATGCGGATCTGCGCCTTGACGATGTCGATGCCGGTGACCTGCTCGGTCACGGTGTGCTCGACCTGGATCCGCGGGTTGACCTCGATGAAGAAGAACTCGCCGGTGTCGGCGTCCATGAGGAACTCGACCGTCCCCGCGCACTCGTAACCGGTGAACTGCGCGAGCGAGAGGCCGAGCGCGCACACCTCGGCTCGTTGCTCCTCCGAGAGGTACGGCGCGGGTGCACGCTCGACGACCTTCTGGTTGCGGCGCTGGACCGAGCAGTCGCGCTCGTAGAGGTGAACGATCTCCCCGTGCCGGTCGCCGAGGATCTGGACCTCGACGTGACGCGCCCGTCGAACGAGACGCTCGAGGTAGACCTCGCCGTTGCCGAACGCGGCCTCGGCCTCGCGGCGTCCTTCGAGCACGCGCTGCTGCAGCTCGTCGGGACCGAGGATGGAACGCATCCCACGTCCGCCGCCGCCCCAGCTGGCCTTGAGCATCAGCGGGTAGCCGACAGCCGCCGCCATCGCTGCGATCTCGTCGGGGTCCTCCGGCAGCACGGCCGTGGCGGGCACGACCGGCACCCCTGCCTCGACCGCCACGTTGCGGGCGCTGACCTTGTCACCGAGCAGACGCATCGTCTCGGGGCGCGGACCGATGAACGTGAACCCGGCGTCTGCGCAGGCCTCGGCGAAGTCCGGGTTCTCGCTGAGGAACCCGTAGCCGGGGTGGATCGCGTCCGCGCCGGCCTCCGCGGCAACCCGCAGGATCTCCTCACCAGACAGGTAGGCCTCGATCGGCCCCATCCCTTGGCCGATGACGTACGCCTCGTCCGCCTTGAAGCGATGCAGCGACAGCTTGTCCTCGTCGGCGTAGACGGCGATCGTCCGCTTGCCGAGCTCGGTCGCGGCCCGCATGACGCGGATCGCGATCTCGCTCCGGTTCGCGATCAGGATGCTCTCGAACGTCATGCTCGCCCCGCTGCTCGTCGTAGCCCGAGGCGAACGTGACCCCGACGCGCCGCGTGCAACGGCCGCGGCCACCGACCGTACGCGCGGATCGCACGCACGTCGACGGAGAATCGGAGCTGACTCGCCCTCGCGACCGCGGCGACCGTCCCAACCGAGTCAGCTCAGCGCGGTTCAGTCACGTCGCCGCAACGTTGCCGCGGCGATCGCGAGGACGGCACCGAAGGCGAGTCCGCCACCGGTCGCCGGCAGGTCGTCGGTCCCCGCGGCCGGGGTCGGCGCACCATCCACGACGCTGCCGGCAGCGGTGTGGATGATCGTGCGGGTGGCGGTGCCCATGACCTCGCCGTCGCACTCCCAGGTCAGGGTGACCTCGTGGGTACCGACGGGCACCTTGAGCTCGACGGCGAACGGGTCGCGACCGAAGGTGCTCATGACCTCGACGCTCGACACGCGGACCCCGCCGACCGCGACGTGCACCATCTCGCGCGACGTCGGCGGGCAGTCTGCGTCGTCGGCGTCAGCCGCACAGACTTCCTCGCCCGGCAGCTCGCCGATCAACAGGTCGAGCACGGTGGCGCTGCCGACCGAGTTGTCTTGGGGGAGGTTCGGGTCGGAGACCGTCAGGTCGGCGGTCGGCGCGTCGACCTCGACGAAGCCCTCGTCCGGGCCGCGATCGTCGGTCGCGAAGTGCCAGTTGTTGTTGACCACGTAGTTCGACCAGGCTGCGACCTTGTAGGGCGCGCGCTCCTGGTGAGCCCGCAGGTAGCTGCGCGGGATCGTCATCGTGATCGTGTTGGCGTCGTGGTCCCACACGGCCCAGTCAGACGGCAGCGCGGCCTCCATCGAGTGATCGCGGACCTGGATGACGCCGGGGCTGCGGGCGTCGACGTAGGTGTCGAACTGGGCGTAGCCGATGCTGACGCCGTAGCCGGAGATCGAGCCGAGCGTGGTGTCGGGAACCAGCTGGTCGACGAAGATGACGGACACCACGTCGGTGGGGGTGGCCTCGACGTCGAGCCCGATCAGGTCACCGGTGAGCGAACGTGCGTCGCCGGCGGCATCGGTGGCGGAACCGACGTACGCGGTCGGGGCGTCGTGGGCCAGCTCTGCGACGGACCCGGTCACGTTGAACGTGCCGTGGTCGTTGGTCTCGCGCTCGGTCGGCGAGGACACGTCCAGCACCCGGATACGCGCGGCGGTCTCGTCGACGTCCGGGTCGAAGTTCGTACGCGGCCCTGGAACGATCCCGAGGTCCGGCTGCGGACAGTCCCATGCGGAGCCGGTCGACGAGGCGTGGAAGTACTGGCTCGGGTGCTGGACCTGGAACCCGTTCAGCCCGTCTCCGATCGGGTCGTTGGCGATGAGCTCGTCAGCCTCGGTGACCGCACCGTCGCCGTCGACGTCGAGGTACTTGCTCATGCGCAGGGCGAAGCCTTCGACGTTGAGCGTCGACACGCACTTGTTCTGCCCCGGCGGGTCATAGCTGTAGGCCATGATGTCGGTCGTCGGGACCGGGCCCCAGTCGCCGTCGGCGCCGTCTCCGACGTGGCCGATGGTCAGGCAGTGCCCGGTCTCGTGCAGGACCAGGTCGTACAGCGAGAACATGTCGGTGTCGCCGGGCATGGCGTCCAGGCCGCCGTTGACCGAGAAGCAGACGTTGCCGCCGGCTCCGCCGCAGTCCTCGACGTAGGTCCCGCCGGCACGATCGTCGTGGTGGCTGTCGAAGCCGGGCAGGTTCTCCCAGTAGGACAGGTCGAACGGGTTGGCGACGCCGTGGCACGGCGCATCGTCCTGGTCCTCGGCTCCGAAGATCGCGAGGAGCTGGCCGCTGAAGTCGACGGGGTCGATGCCGATGCCGAGGCCACCAGCGGGGCTGGAGGCGATGATCACGATCTCGGGGTCGTACAGCGGGTAGGTCGAGAACTCGCCGCCGTCGCCGGTCAGGTCGATGGCGTCGACGGTGATGTGGAAGTCGACACCGTCCGCGAGCCACTGCATCTCCATGCGCTCGGCGAGGTTGTCCAGACCGGCTTCCCACGCCTCCACAGCCTGTCGCATGATCCGCATCTCGCGCTCGGCCATCGGCGAGACGGGCACCAGGATCGCCACGTCGATCTGCGGCGAGTCGAGGCCGTTGAGCAGCACCTTCTCGTGGTAGCAGTGGTTGTCCGGGTTGTCGCGCGACATGTCGAGAACGCAGCCGGTCGGGAGGTGGCCCTCACCGAAGTGGTGCGGGTAGCCGTCGTCCTGCATGGCCCACGCAGCCATGGTGCCGAGCACCATCGTCGCAACGGCGACCGCCGCGATCTGGATCATTCGGTAGGTGTTGGAACGCGGCATCTCAGCGTCTCCTCGAGCGTCGACGGAAGGGGTCGACACACCGCGTCGAAGGTGCTCGTCGTGTGCCGGAACACCCATCATGTGATTCGCCATCTGAGGCACCGGCCCCTCCGGCAGCGACCTGCATTGCGCCCCGCGCGCGCCCTCGTCTCGGCGGCCACAGCACGCGGGGAGACCACGATCAGGTCGCGCGGTCCGCGGTAGAGCCGAGCCCGGTCATCTCCTCGAGGTCGGCCAGCAGCTCTTGAGAGCCCTCGAGCGACGTCGTCAGCATCTGGCGCCCGATCTCGAGCAACGAGAACACCCGTGGATCGACGACCTGGTAGATCACCATCGAGCCGTGCCGTTCCGAGGAGAGCACGTCGCTCCGCCGCAGGATCGCGAGGTGTTGCGACAGCGTCGATCCCGTGACCCCGACGGCTGCAGCGATGTCAGCGACGTGGGCCGGACCATCGATCAGCACCTCGAGGATCCGGATGCGCGCCGGGTGACCCAAGGTCTTGAAGAACTCCGCCTTGCGCTCGTACACGGGGCGGGACATCACGGGTCCTCTCCTGTCGTTGGCCGGCACGACGAGCCGCTCCCCGGGGACAGCCGCGAGCGTCGCGGTGGAACGCCACGCGGCCACCGACCACACACGTCGTGACTTCGCGCTTACACGAAATCACGATACTACGTTACGGTGCCAGCCGCTCCATCGCGCCACGTTCACCGAAGGCATCAGGATGCGTGTGTACGTCAGCCGCTTCCTCCCACGAAGCGACGACTACGACCTGACCACGTTGCGCGCTGACCTGCTCGCGGGGATCACGGTTGCGGTCGTTGCCCTGCCACTCGCGCTCGGGTTCGGCGTGACCTCCGGCGCCGGCGCCGCCGCGGGTCTGTACACAGCCATCGTCGCTGGCGTCCTGGCGGCCGTGTTCGGAGGCTCGAACTTCCAGATCTCGGGACCCACCGGGGCGATGACCGTGGTGCTGCTGCCACTGGTCGCGCGCTACGGCGTGGCGGCCCTCGCGCCCGTCGGCATCCTCGCCGGGTTGATCCTCGTCGTGCTCGGCGTGGTCGGCGTGGGACGGTATGTGCGCTACATCCCGTACCCCGTGATCACCGGGTTCACCATCGGGATCGCGGTGATCATCTTCCTGCAACAGCTCCCCGGCTTCCTCGGCGTCCCCAAGCCGGACGGCGAGCAGATCCTGCTCGTCACCTGGCGCGTCCTCGTCGACGCTGGCGGCGGCGTCGTCTGGCAGGTCCCAGCGCTCGGCGCGATCACCATCGCGGTGATGGTCGTGTGGCAGGCCAGCGCACGCCTCCGCACCTTCCCCGCGAGCATGGCCGCGCTGCTCGTGGCGACCGGCGTGTCGCTGGCCGACCCGTTCGACGGCATCGGGCGCGTCGCGGCGATCCCCTCGGGGCTGCCGACCCCGCACGTCCCCTCGTTCGCCGGGCTCGGAGCGACGGAGCTGGTGCGTGCCGCGATCGTCATCGCCCTCCTGGCCGCGCTCGAGAGCCTGCTCTCGGCCGTCGTGGCTGATGGCATGACGATCGGAGAGCGACACGATCCCGACCGCGAGCTGTTCGGACAGGGGTTGGCCAACATCGGCAGCGCCATCGTCGGCGGCATCCCGGCGACGGCCGCCCTGGCGCGCACCGCCGTCAACGTGAGGTCCGGCGGACGAACCCGGCTGGCCGGGATCATCCACGCCATCGCCCTCGCGATCATCGTGCTGTCGATGGCGCCGCTGGCCGCGCGTGTCCCGCTGGCCGCGCTTGCCGGGATCCTCATGGTCGTCGCCGCCCGCATGGTCGAGCGCGACGGATTCAGGGAGATCTTGCGCTCCACGAAGTCTGACGCGGCGACGATGCTCGTCACCCTCGTCGTGACGGTCATGTTCGACCTCATCCTGGCCATCGAGGTCGGGATGTTCGTCGCCGGCGCGCTCTTCGTCGCCCGGATGGCCCGTCTCATGGACGTGGACCCGACCAGCCTCACCGGCGTCGATGCCCCTGCTCACGACCAAGCCGGCGACGGGGAGCGTGAACGCGACGCACGCGGTGACGACATCGTCGTCTACCGCATCGACGGGCCGATCTTCTTCGGAGCCGCCGACCGCTTCTTCGAAGAGCTTCTCAGGGTCGACCACGGCATCCGAGCCGTGGTGCTGCGCATGAGCGGTGTCCCCGTCATGGACGTGACGGGTGCGACCGCGCTCCGCACCTTGGTCGACCGGCTCGCACGTCGAGACATCCTGGTCATGATGTCGGGCCTGCGCCCACAGCCGCAAGGAGTGCTCGAGCGCATGAAGATCCTCGAACGGATCACCCGGCGGGGCGACCACCTGTTCTCCGACACCGACGCCGCCATCGAGCACGCGCGCCAGCACCTGTCCCTCGACGACCACACCACACCGGCCGTCGTCGGCCCACAGCGGACATCCCGATGAAGCCACTCCCGGAACGCCTGCACGTTGGCCACAACGTCGACCTGCGACATCTCTGGGCTCAAGATCGCCATCGACCGTGACGCGACGGGTACGGGGCTGCTCCGTGAGATCCCCATATGCTCAGCCGATGGCGGGTCGCAGGCGCTCGCGCAGATGCAGGGGTCCCGGATGAGCCGCCACGCATCGATGGACGCGGTCATCGCCGAGATGGACCTGATCATCGAGCGGAGCATCGAGACGTCGGATCCACGAGGCTGGTTCGCGATCGTCTACCGCGCCGTGACCGCGCGGGTGCGCTCCGGCATCGAAGACGGCCAGTTCGAGGATGCGGACAGGATGGAGCGCTTCGACGTCAGCTTCGCTCGCTACTGGCTCGATGCCCACGCAGCCTGGGACCGCGACGAGGAGGTCTCGCTCTCGTGGCGCTGCTCGTTCGAGGCCACCCGCCGGCCCGGGCTCATCCTGCAGCACCTGCTGCTCGGCATGAACGCCCACATCAACCTCGATCTGGGTGTCGCGGCGGCGGCAACGTGCCCCGGGCCCGAGGTGGTCGACCTGCGCGATGACTTCGAGCAGATCAACGACGTCCTCGCCGAGCTGATCGACCAGATGCAGCTCGCCATCGCCGATGTCTCCCCCGTGGCCCGTTCGCTTGATGCGGTCGGCTTGCGGTTCGACGAGGCGCTCGTGAGCTTCTCGCTCCAGCACGCCCGCCGGCGGTCCTGGGCGTTCGCCGAACAGCTCGCTGCCGCCAACGGTCACCACGACCTGGTGGCCGCGCGCGACGTCGCGGTCGCGGCGTACGGGTCACGGCTGGCGCACCCCGGGGCGCCGCTTCGGTGGCTGCTCTCTGCGGCCCGCCGCGGCGAGCG
>RCMY010001858.1_pt1 | contig 19482 bp, 17 predicted proteins | sample 2041341 | NCBI WGS metagenome assembly RCMY01 (sample SAMN09708234, study PRJNA481090) | Marine sediment metagenome, whole genome shotgun sequencing project. | reverse complement strand
TCGGCCCGGGTGCGCATCGAGACCAAGCTCTTCGCCGTTTCCTGGCTGTAGATCTTCATCAATTCTTGGCGAATGGTCGGATCGTTGATCTTGCCGTTCTCTTGCGCGGCCTTGATCATCCGGTCGGCAGCCTCGTGGGCGATGCCGCTCGACGCGCCGGTGCCGATGGCCACGCGTTCGTACATGAGCATCGAGGTGGCGAGGCGCCAACCATCGTTGAGCGGGCCGACGAGCCAGTCCTTCGGGATGCGGGTATCGGTGAAGAACACCTCGTTGAAGTGCTGGCCGCCGTCGATCTGATTGATGGGCCGGATCTCGACCGATGGATCATTCATGTCGACGATGAACATCGAGATGCCGGCGTGTTTGACCTGCTCGGGGTCGGTGCGGGCAACGAGAATGCCATAGTCACAGAGGTGCGCCAGCGTGGTCCACACCTTCTGGCCGTTCAGGATCCACTCTTCACCGTCGAGTTCGGCCTTGGTTTGGAGGCTGGCGACGTCGGAACCGGCGCCGGGCTCGCTGAACATCTGGCACCACACCTCTTCGGCCGAGATGTTCTTGGCGAGGAACTGCTTCTTCTGCTCGTCGGTGCCGAACTCATTGAGTACCGGGAGACACATGCCGTGGCTGATGGTGAGCTCGAAGGTCATTACCGGGAACTTGCCGACCTCTTCCCGCCAGATCTTGTCGTGTTCGCGGCTGAGGCCCTGACCTCCGAACTCGGTCGGGTAGGTGAGCCCAGCGAGGCCGGCTTCGGCTGCTGCCGCCTGGAACTTCTTGGCTGCGGCCATGCGCTGTGCACCGCCGACGTCACTGCCGCCATCGAGATGGATGCCGGTGGCGTGCTCGGTGAGAAAAGCATTGCACTTGGCCCGGAAGGCGTCGGCTTCTTCGGCGGTCAGCGTTTCACTCATGCCTGAAACACTATGGCATCATACAATCTGGTGCCATACTGAGGCGGTGGCGATCGACCGGTCAAGAGCACAACCCCACCTCGAGCACGAACTCGATGCTCCGCCGTGGCAACGGGTCGAGGCCACGCTGATGTTCGCAGCCCGAACCTTGCGCACGACGTACGACGACGTCCTCGCCCCGACCGGGCTCAACCTGTCGCAAGCGAGTTCGTTGGCGTACGTGGCCGAATTCGGCCCGATCTCGCAGACCGAGTTGGCCCAAAGCATGGGGATTGGACGAGCTGCGACCGGCACGGTGGTCGACGGTCTCGAGGGGCTCGGCTATGTCGAGCGTCAGCCCGATCCGCAGGACCGACGGGTTTGGCTTGTGGCGGTCACCGCGGGCGGCAAAGAAGTCGCCGCCGAAGTGATGACGCTCGACGAGGCCTTCCGCACCGATCTGCGGCGGGGCATATCCAAGGCCGAGCGCACCGAACTGGCCGATCTCCTGCTCCGCCTTCAGGAAAACATGGCCCACCCCACCAATCGCTGAGGCCAAAGAGGGAGTTAGTAGCCGGAATCGACGTCGACGACGCCGAGGAGGTCCTCGCCGGCGCAGAAACGTCGGACATTCTCTTGCACCCGCGCGGCGAGAAGGGGCAGGCCCATCTCGCGGGTGTTTCCGACGTGGGGGGTGATGATCACGTTGGGCAGCGTCCACAAAGCGTGGCCGTCCGGCAACGGTTCAGGGTCGGTGACATCGAGCGCGGCGCCGGCGATGTGTCCGTTGGTCAGTGCAGTGATGAGGTGGTCGGTGACGATGTGGCCGCCTCGACCGACGTTGACGATCCAGGCGTGATCGGGCATCGCTGCGAGCACGCTCTCGTCGACGATACCGGTGGTCTCGGGCGTGAGCGCCATAGCGATGACCACAACGTCGGCATCCGCCACCGCATTGTGCAGTTGGTCGCTCGTGACGACGCGGTCGGCGCCCTCGATCGGCGTGTCGGATCGACGGACCACGGTGATCGTGCAGCCCCACGGATGGAGGAGTCGAAGGAGCGATCGGGTGATGCCGCCGCCGCCGAGGACGGTCACCTTGGCGCCGAGAAGGTTCCTTCCGCCGTGGCTCGACCATGACGTGCTGCGCGCGTAGCGATGCAGGTCGCGAAAGGCAGTCAGCATCAGCGCCATGATGTGTTCGGCCACCGGTTCGCTGTACACATCCTTGCCGTTGGTCCAAATGCGGTCGTGGTCGAGGTGCTCCAGAAACTCCTCGATCCCGGCGTAGGGAAGTTGTACCCACGCCAGATGCGGGTGTGCCTGCAACGTCGGAGCGAGGAGGTCGGGGCGGTTCGCATCGGCAAAGATCAGGCCGTTTGCGTGGGCCAGGTCGCATGTTGCTGCGCCTGCTTTCGCAACCGCCTCGCAGCAGGCCTCGTACATGTCGGGTCTGGTGTCGGGGTACACCGCGATACGTCGGCTCATATCGCGATCCTAGAACCCGCCATGCCCCGCCGTGATTCTGCCTATCGTGTACGAGCCGATGGAGGGTTCTTGAGATGCGCCGCGAACAGTTCGAAGCCGTCGTCGCCGACGCACTCGATGAGGTGCCCGACGCGCTCTGGGAACAGGTGGACAACCTGGTCGTGGTGATCGAAGATGCGCCGACCGTCGAGCAGGATCCGACCGGGGAAGGGCTGTTGGGCCTCTATGAAGGGCTGTCCCTCGCCGAACGTGGATTCGACTATTCCGCGATGATGCCCGATCAGATCACGGTCTTCTACGCACCCCACCTGGCGATGGGGCTCGACGATGCCGAGCTCCGAGCCGAAATACGGACCACGGTGCTGCACGAGTTGGCCCATCACCTCGGCATCGACGACGACCGCCTCACCGAACTCGGTTGGGATTAAACCAACACGGGAAGGTTCAGGGTCGGGACGGTGGACTGGTCGAAGAACCAGGCCTCGATGGCGTACCGCACGTTGGTCATGTCCTCGGTGCGACCGGTGCGATGCAGGAAGGTGCCGTCGAACAGCAGCGCATCGCCGGCGTCGAAGCGGGGCCGACAGTTGTGGGCGCCTTGGGCGGCCAGCGCCTCGACCTGTTGGTCGCTGATGATCCACGGCATCGGGCTGTCCTTCCAGGCCGGATCGCCGGGCAGTACGTCATCGAGTCGCTGCGGAAGCACCTCGAGGCCGGGAGCATCGACGCCGCAGTCGGACAGGGCCAGCCACACGTTCAGGACCCGGTAGCCGCCCTCGAGGAAGGCGCCATCTTGGTGCCATCCGGTGTGCAGGTTGCCTTCGGGCAGCACCCTTCGCAGGGTCGTCTTCTCTGCGGCCAGGGACAGTCGTGACCCCAGGTGCGCCTCGATGATGTCGAGGAGACCAATGCTGCGGTACAGCTCGAGCAGGCTGAACAAGGCGTGCGGCGCGTCGACGGCGAGGCGCATCTGATCTTCGGGGTACTTGCGGCGAATGCGACCGCGCACCGTCCGTCCGGCCGTGGTGGGGTTCAGATGAAAAGCCGAGGTGGCGTCCGGTCCGGCTTCTCCCGCCGGCGAAGCTGCGATGGCGGCATCGACTTCGGCGCGCAGCTCCATGATGTGGGGTTCGGTGAGGAGACCTTTCACCAGCAGGCAGCCCGACTGCCGGATGCCGGCTCGAATCGCGTCGACGCTGAGGTGATGCTGTTCGACGAAGGGAATGTCGTCCGACGTCCGATCGAGCGCGACCTCCGGACCGTCGAGGGAGAAGGCGGCGTCGGGGTCGTGCGGCTGGCGAGCGATGCCCTCGACGACGCGTAGGTTGCGGATGGCGATGTCGTAGGCCGCGTTTCGCTCGATCCGATTCAACGCGATGAGGTGGTTGAGGCCGGCAGCGACGCCGTCGGCCGCAATGAGCTGGTCGATTTCGACTCGCAGCGGTCCGGTCAAGTCGGCGAGGACGTGGTCGTCGAGCGTGGTCACACGAACACCGGAAGGTACTTGTCAGCCACCGTTCCAGGGTCGAAGAACCAGGACTCGATGGCGTATCGGCGCTCGGTCATGCCTTCCAGCCGTGCGGTGCGATGAAGAAAGAGTTCGTCGAACAGCAGACAGTCGCCGGGTTCGAAGTGCGGGATTTCGACGCCGCCCTGCTCGTTGGCGAGGCTGTGTGCCTTCTTGTGCGACACCAGCCAGTTCATCATCGATTCGGAATCGGAGGGTATGACGTCGTCGACCCGGCGGGTCAGTACCTCGAGGCCGGGGGCATCGACACCGCAGTGGGATAGAGAAAGCCAGGCGTTGAGCACGTGTGGCTGCTCGAGAAACGCGCCATCTTGGTGCCAGCCGGCAAGAAGGTTGCCCTCGGGGTTCACCCTCCGGAGTGCAGCTTTCTCGGATGCCAGAACCGGTCGGGCGCCGAGGTGTTCTTCGACGGCCTGGAGAAGGCCCGCCTCTCGGTAGGCCTCCATTGTGGCCAGCAAGGCGTGTGGAGTGTCGACGCTCATCCGCATCTCGTTGCGTTCGTATTTGCGGCGGGCGCCACCGCCGACCGAACGGCCTGCGATCGGCTGCACGAGATTGAACCTGGAGGTCTGCGGTGCCTCGGCGTTGAGCGGCTCGGCCATCGCCTCATCGATCTTCGTGCAGAGCGATGCGACGGTTTCTGGCTCGAGGAGACCTTTGACCAACAGGCAGCCGCCCGAACGCAGTCCGGCGCGAATGGCCGCAGCGGACAGCTGGTCGCTGGTGACGAACGGAAGGTTCTGTTCGGTGCGCGGCAGTTCGATGTGGGGTCCGTCGATGGAAAACTTCGAGGCGGGTCGGCCGTTTTGGCGGGCGATGCCCTCCACCACGCCGAGATTTCGGATCGTCAGTTCAACGGCGTCGCTCGGCTCGAGCCGATTGTGTTCGAGCAATCGGTCGATGGCCGCGGCCGAGCCGTGTCGGTCGATATCGGCCTGCACCTCGGCGCGCAGGTCTGCCGGCAGGGGTGCCAGCACATGTGGATCCAATCCCATACCGCTCCACGGTACGGCGCAGCGGGAACAGGGGCAAAGGTCGCCGGTGCGCTACTGCGCTTCGGGGGCCGGTTCGAGGGCCAGTTCGAGTACCTGCCCGATATCGCTGACGAAGTGCAGCTCGACGGCATCCCGGACATTGTCCGGGATGTCGTTTGCATCGTGCTGGTTGGCGGCCGGGAGGATCACCGTTCGGATTCCGGCCCGGTGAGCGGCGAGCACCTTCTGCTTGACGCCGCCGATGGGCAACACCCGGCCCTGCAGCGTGATCTCGCCCGTCATGGCCACGTCGCCCCGAACCCTGCGGTTCGTCAGCAAGCTGACGAGGGCGGTGGTCATCGTGACTCCGGCCGACGGCCCGTCCTTTGGGACGCCACCGGCGGGGAAATGCACATGGAACCGTCGCTTGCTGATGTCGGCGATGCCGAGTTCATCGCGGCGCGACCGCAGATAGGACAAGGCGATGGTGCCGGACTCCTGCATGACGTCGCCAAGCTGACCGGTGAGGGTCAGTCCGGGCTCGCCATCCATCTGGGCGACCTCGACGAACAGCACATCGCCGCCGGCGCCGGTGACGGCGAGGCCGGTGGCGACGCCGGGCACGCTGGTGCGCTCGGCGGGGTCCTCCCGTGGGATCGGATGGCCGAGTGCGTCGTGGAGTTCTTCAACCTCGATGGTGACCTCGGTGATGCCCTCTTCCGTTGCGAGGCGCGTTACGGCGCGTCGCATCAGGCGATCGAGGCGCTGCTCGAGACGACGAACGCCCGCCTCGCGGGTGTACTCGCCCACGACGGTTCGCAGCACGTCTTCGCCGATGGTCACCTCGCCCTCGTCCACCGCATTGGCGTCACGAAGGCGGGGGAGGAGGTGATCGGTGGCGATCGCTACCTTCTCGTCTTCGCTGTAGCCATCGATGGTGATGATCTCCATACGGTCGAGGAGGGGCCCGGGGATGCGATCGAGCACATTGGCCGTGGCGATGAAGAACACCTCGGACAGGTCGATGTCGAGTTCGGCATAGTGGTCGCGGAACGTCTTGTTCTGCGCCGGGTCGAGCACCTCGAGCAGGGCCGACGACGGGTCGCCGCGATAGTCGGCGCCCACCTTGTCGATCTCGTCGAGAAGCACGACCGGGTTCATCGTCCCTGCGTCGATGAGCGACCGGACAATGCGCCCCGGGCGGGCGCCGACGTAGGTGCGGCGGTGGCCACGAATTTCGGCCTCATCGTGGATTCCGCCGAGCGACATGCGGACGAACTCCCGACCCAGGGCCCTGGCGACGGACTCGCCGAGAGAGGTTTTGCCGACACCAGGAGGTCCGGCGAGCGCCAGGATTGTTCCGCTGCGGCGCGTGCCCTCGAGGCCGCGCTCCTGCTGTCGTTTGCGCACGGCGAGGAACTCGATGATCCGTTCCTTGACGTCGTCGAGGCCGGTGTGGTCGGCGTCGAGCACGTCACGGGCGGCGCCGAGTTCGAGGCGGTCGTCGGTGCGGTTGGTCCACGGCACCTCGAACATCGTGTCGAGCCACGTCCGAATCCAGCTGGATTCTTGACTCTGCTCGCCGACCCGCTCGAGGCGGTCGATCTCCTTGCTCAGAGCTGTGTGCACCGCTTCGGGGTAGTCGCCGTCGGTCAGCTTTGCTCGGTATTCGCCGACCGCGTCGTCGTCGCCCTCGTCGAGTTCGCTGCGAATCGCCTCCATCTGTCGGCGCAAAATTGCGTCGCGTTGGGTCTTCTCGAGATCGCCGTTCACCTCGTCGCGAATCTTGGTGGCCACCTCGGATTCGAGGTCGGCCTCTCGAGCCCACACGAGCGCCAGCCGGAGACGGGCTTCGACGTCGACGGTTTCGAGCAACTCGATCTTGCGTTCCTGGGACAGGTCGGGCCACCAACCCAACGTGTCGGCCAGAGCACCGGGAGAGGCGACGTCGTTCAGAATTCCGGTCAGTCGCCGTCCGCCGATGCGAGTGAGAATTCGGGTCGCGACGTCTCGTAGTTCGTCTTCGAGTTCGCGAATGGTTGCCGTGATTTCGCCGTCGACAATCTCTGTCGCCTCGACCAGCAGGGCGGCAGAATCGGCGTCGACGGTACCTTGGCCCGCACGAGCCCGACCGATGGCCCGAATGACGACGGCATCGGTACCGTCGCGCTGTTCGACCCGCGCGATCGTCCCGACGGACGCATACTCGTCGCCCTGTCCGGCCGGCCGGCTGTCTGGTCGAATCGGAACGAGCAGCAGTTCTTGGTCGGCCGCGAGCGCCGCGTCGACGGCGTGTCGCGCTTCATCGGACTCGACCTGGATGGTGACGACCATCTCGGGAAAAACCACACCATTACGGAGGGGAAGTAGGGGCAGCGTTCGGCTGCCGGTTGGTCGATTTCCAGTGGAGGTGGTCATGAGCGCCCTTTCCGAGTCTCAAACTGACGGGTCTGCGCCGAATTGTTGACAAACAATGATTACATCATTACAACTACGTACAGTAAGCGCTACAACGGCGTTTCCCACCGCGGAATTCCCCCCGCTCTCCTCGAAAGCTGTGACATCCATGACACGGACCGCCAACTTGAGCGACGACATCCGCGCGTTCTTCTCCCAGAAGATCCCTGAGGGCTGGTACGCCGATGCGGTGACCATCACCGTGGACCGGGACGAGATCATGGTGTGCGGACCGCTCGAGGCCGCAGGAGACCCGCAAACGTTCCGTGAGGCAACTCGTGATGCGCGGGTGACAATCGCCCGTCAGGCCGAACATCGCTACGAACGCAAGGTCAGCTGGGCCGTCGTGCAGGACGGCATCGAGAGCCGGTTCAGCCCGGCCGCGGTACCGGCGATGACTCGCCTACGAATGGAGGAACGCCAGGTGCTCGACACCCTGATCGAAGGCGGCATCGCCCGGAGTCGCAGCGAGGCCTTGGCGTGGTGCGTCCGTCAGGTCGGCGAGGCGCAACAGGAGTGGATGGATGAGCTGCGAGACGCGGCGGCCGAAGTCGAACGCATCCGCACCCGCGGCCCGCAACCCAAACGCCCCTAAACCCAAGATTTGTGAGGGATTTCGGGGTTGGGAACCCCGAAATCCCTCACAAATCTCGCGTTAGGTGCGGTCGAGCCAGCGGTCGGCGGCTTTGAGGCGGCCACGCAACTGCTGCACCGTCGCTTCGGTGATTCGGCTGATACCGGCATCACGGTTGAGCTGACTGTTCACCTCGGCGTGGGACATACCGGTGGAGCGCACGAGTTCGAGCACGCGGGACGCGTTGAAGTCGCGGAGTTCCTTTTTGTCCTCCTTGCGGGTGCGCAGGCCGGCGAGCCCATCGGGAATGCCCCCGGAGAACCCAGCGGCCGCTTCGTTGCGGCCCGGCAGGGGTGGCGGCGGGGCGAGATCGACGGGATGCCCTTCGAGGTCGCCGGGAAGCGGCCCAAATTCTTCGTGGGGATCCAGGCCGTCATCGGGCGGAGCATCGCTGATGACCGACGACGAAACGGCCGCGAAGAGCGACATCTGTTCCTTTTCGTCGGCCGCCTTGAACGGATCGTCGAATTCTCCGAGCTCCTCGCGACGGCGATGTCGCTGTTCGACGCTGTGGCGACGGGCGACGGCGATATTGATCGCATGCGAACGCAGACGAGGGTCGTCGGGGATGTACATATACGCGCGCTGCTGACGCAGACCGAGGGTCCAGCGGGCGATACGGCCGACGGCCTGGCGGAAGAACATGGGCGTGCTCGTCGTGCTGGCGAACACCGCCAAGCGCAGCCGTGGGATATCGACGCCCTCGCTGATCATGCGGACGGCGACGATCCACTCGTCGTCGCTGGTGGCGAAGTCGGCGATGAGATCGCTGGCCTTCGGATCGTCCGACAACGCGACCTTGGCCTTCACGCCATGGCGTTTGCTGAGCATCTGGGCGATGCCGCGGGCATGCTCGTGATCGGTGGCGATGACCAACCCGCCGGCGTTGGGGTGCTCGCGTCGAACCTCGAGTAGACGCTGGTGCGCATGATCGAGCACCGTCGGCAACCATTGCCCTTCGATGCTGAGCGCCGTGCGCAGCCGGCCGCCCCACTCGGTCTTCAGCAGGTCGGTGTCGAAGGTGCCCTCGACCTGTTCGCCGTCGGCGTTTATCCATTCCATGTGTCCGTCGAAGCGCGGGAAGAAGACCGGCCGAACCACACCACCGTCGGCCAAGGCTTCGCCGTAGCCGTACTCGTAGTCGGGAACAGCATCGCCGTAATCGCCGAATGAGTAGTTCACGAACGGTATTGGGTTGTCATCGGTGCGAAACGGTGTGCCCGACAGCAGCAGCCGACACGACGCGAGATCGAACGCATGCTTCACGCCATCGCCCCACGCACGATCATTGGCCGCATGGTGGATCTCGTCGAGGATGACCATGCCGCCGGTGCACAATTTGCGAAGGACCCCCGCGGAACTCGCGGCTTGGCTGTAGGTGACGGCGATGCCGTGCATGTCCCCCGGCAGGCGACCGTCCGATGCAGCCCAGTCGGGGTCGATGTGGAGACCGAATCGCAGCGCAGCCTCTGACCATTGGCGCTTGAGGTGCTGGGTGGGCACGACGATCACGATGGGGAGTTGCTCGCCCCGTAGACGCTGCCGGGTTGCGGCCAACGCAAACGTGGTCTTGCCCGCGCCCGGACACGCGACGGTCATGAACGTGTCGGGCCGTTGCGTTTCGAAAGCGGTGAGCGCCTCCTTTTGCCACGACCGAAGCGAGACGCTTCGTGACATCGACTACCGCCCGCTCGGCGGTGACGGCCGCGTTTCGGAAGATCGGGGAAGAGTCACGGCTGCGCATCGTAGGCGCGCGATTCGTCGCGCGTACCCACCCTCGCTGAGAAACCTGGCACACCGTGATCGCACCCCCTCGTGCCCCCCTAGTGTCCTTGGTATGCGTCATGTGGTTTGGTTGGTTGCGGCACTTGCCCTTGCTGCATGTGCGGGCGATTCCCGCGAAGGCAGCGTCGTGCTCTTGGAGGACGTCGAGTCGCCGGCGGCGATGGCGGCCCTACCGGGCGGGGGATTCGCCTATGCAGAGCGTCTCACCGGCGTGGTGGTCGCAGTCGACGCCGACGGCCGGAACCCGCGCCCGGTGATCGACCTCGATGTGTCGACCAGGGGTCAGCAGGGAATTCTGGGTTTGGTCGCCGATTTCGAGTCCGACCGTCTGTTTGCCGCGTGGACCACCCCCGACGAGCAGCTGGTCGTCGGGCGCATCGACGCCGGGGAGGCCGCAATTGTGTGGGAGGGCTTCGTCGCCAGCGACGGCGCCAACGGCGGTCGGTTGGCGTTGCTTCCCAACGGGCGGTTGGTCCTCGGTGTCGGCACCTTGCGCAACAGCGCTCGGGCATCGGAGTCCGACGAGGTCAACGGCAAGATGCTGAGTATCGACCCGGCTGGGCCGAGTGACCAAACGCCGGTCGTACTCTCCAGCGGGTGGAACAACCCCTACGCGTTTGCGGTAACGCCGAGCGGCGATCTTTGGGTTGCCGACAACGACCCCGGGGCCGCGGACGAGCGGCTCACCCGTGGCGACCGGGGTGCCGATGTCGAGAACGAACCCGAGTTCGTCACGTCGCTTCCGGCGACCACCGCTCCGGCGGGGATGGTGGCCATCAGCGACACCGAGTTGTGGGTGTGTGGCTATGTGAGCCGCTCGATGCTGCGGTATCGCATCGACGATGCCGGCGCGGCCGAACGCTCCGGCACGGTCACCGCCGATTGCCAGCTCGATGTCATTCGGCTCCTCGATGGCAGCGTCGTGTTCTCCACCGAGACCGACATCCGGGCGATTCAGCCGTAGCGGTTCTTTCGCAGGGGAAGCAGCTAGAGGAGGTCGAGCACCTCGGCCCACCCGCCGTCCTCCGGCGCACCGATGAGGAAATTGGCCGCGTCGATGGCCGATTGGTCGCCGCTGCTCACGGCAACGCCAACATCGGCGGCTTCGAGCATCTCGGGGTCGTTGCCGCCATCGCCGATGGCGATGACTCGACACTCGGTTAATGCGTGAACGGCTCGGTAGGCCTGCACGCCATTCCATTTCGAAACGCCCGGCGGCTGCACCATGATCGACCAGTTGTCGTAGAGGTAGTCCGGATAGAAGGTCGGCACGACGCCTGCGATCGTCGTGAGGGCGTCGGCTGCCGGCTGCAATCGATCTTTTTCGATACCAAGCGTGGCGAACACCAGCGCCGCAGCGATGCGGTTGTCCGACAACACCAGCTCGGGCGCTATCTCTGCGAGGTGAGCCCACTGTGTCGTCGGGGTCGCGCCGGCATGGACACGATGGTCGGCGGTGTACACCGCCGGTTCGAGATCCGCAGCGCGAAAGACGTCGGCGACCTGGTCGGCGACGGCGTCGGGAAATGCGTGCTGGTGGAACGTCTGCCCGGTTCGATAGTCGAATCCGAGCGAACCGTTGAGCAGCACGGCCGGCAGTTCGAGGCCGTTTTTCGCGAACGCGGTGCGAACGCTGAACGTGCTACCACCGGTGGCGGCGAGAACCGTGATCCCTCGCCGTGCGAGCTCGGTCAAGGCCGCCTGCGTCTCCGGGGCGACGATGATCTGGCGATCCCACAGGCTGCCGTCGAGGTCGGTGACGACCAGGGTCGTATCGTCGCTCACCGCAGGAGTGTACGAGGCGCCAAGCTACGCCGGAATGAGGTGGGCGGCCTTCTGCAGCGCCTCGTTGGGCTCGGCCGGCATCTGGGTGAGCGGCTCGCGGAGCTCGGCCACGGTTGGACCGTGTTGGTCGGCCAACGCCTCGAGTTTGGCGACGTCGAAGCCGTACAGGTCGGCGACGTTGCCGCACAGCAGCTTGTCGCGCTCCTCGTCAGACGCCGCGCCGAAGGTGACGCGCAGGTGTTCGCGAGTGAACGGATACGTGCCCTCGTTGTGTGGATAGTCACTGCCCCACATGAACTTGTCGTGACCGAGCAGCAGCCGCACATCGCCGTCGGCGGGAGCCGGTTGGCTGACTCCCATCCAGCAGTTCTGATGAAAGTATTCGGTGGCCGACTTCGGCAAGATGTGCTCGTCGGAGTAGCGCAGCTCGCCGGTGCGGCCGGTTTTTCGAATCCGCTCCAACGTGCCGTCCATGGTTTGCAGCATCGGCGGAAGCCAGGCCGCACCCATCTCGGTCATGACGAACTTGAGATTGGGGAAGCGTTCGAACACGCCCGACAGCAGCAACTGGACGAACGGGCGCGAAGAGTAGAACTGCACTTCGGAGATCAACAACAGCGATGAGACCGGATATTTGCCGTAGTTCGGCAGACCTGTGCCGCCGTGGACGTTGACCGGGATGCCGCGTTCTTCGCAGACGGCCCAGAAGGGGTCGTAGCAGGGGTCGTACAGCGGCAGCACGTGCTTGCAGTCGGGCGGGATATTTGGCAGGAGTAGCCCGCCGCGCAGGCCGTTCTCCTGGATCCAGATGGCGTCCTCGATTGCGTCGTCGACGTCATTGAGAAAGACCTGACCGATGCCCGCTCGTTGGTCGGCGTAGTCGCTGCACCAGTCCTTCAGCCAGCGGTTGTGGGCGTGCACGCCGGCACGACGCTGGCGGTAATTGTCGTCGGTCGGTTGGGGGGCAAAGAGCACGAAGCTCGGGAAGAAGGGCGGCACCGTGTTGGGGAACACGACCTCGGCGACGATGCCGTCGTCGTGAAGATCTCCCAATCGACGATCGTTGTCCCAATTGCGGACGCGACCACCGTCCTGCAGGTCGCGGAACGGGTTCTTGTACTTCTCGCGCCAGGCGTCGAATTCGACCTGGAAATCTGCGGTTAGGTACTCGCGATACATCTCGTGACTCGCCCCGGCGTGGCAGTCGGCGGAGATGATCGTTTGGTGGCCGGCAGCGGTGATTCCCATGGGTCATTCTTATCCGCTCGGACCCGCTCCGCCAAAGTGACCGGACTACGACCTACGACTCCAAGGGGAACGCTGCGTCTTGTTCTGCTCGCAACGCCCGGGCCACGGAGCCGTCGTCGGGCACCGTGACATCGGCGTAGGCGATCGCTTGGTCCTTCTTCACCGCGTTCACCAGCGTGCAGCCTTCGGCGAGGCCCATCGGCAACAAGCCCTCGTTCCGGGTGATGGCGTGCGTCTCGCAGATCCCATAGGTGTGGAACTCGCCCAGCCCATCGAGGGTGGTGCCGGCGGCGAGGTCGGTCTTGGCGATGGCGATGACATCGACCTGCGGACCGAAGGTGGGTTCGATGGTGGCGTCGTGGAACAACGCGGCGCGGGCGGCGCTGTTCGGCACCTCGAAATGGCACAGGTGATACGGGACGTAGAACGAGTACAGCGGGCCTTCGCCGAGCTTCCCGTACTTCAGGTAGATGTGCTGTTGCGGGTCGTCGTGGACCGCGAACACGTAGACGCCCGGGCTCGGCCGGGAGCCGACGATGTAGTCGACGATGCCGCCCTTTTCCTCAAGCATGTCGACGTCGTAGAACTGCGTCGCGTCGTCGATGAAGCCGTCGAACTCGGGTCCGATCATGCCGCGTTTTGCGACGGTGAAGCCGGTGGCGTTGGCCACGACAGCCTGTTCGAACGCGATCTTGGTGCCGTCGGCAAAGCTGGTGACCATGCTGGGGGTTTGTCCCCACTCGGCCGCAAAGCTCGCCTGCGTATCCGGGTTGCGATAGTAGTCGAGCATGCCCTTGATGTTGCCGGCGACGAGCGGGCGGCAACCGATGCCCTCGACGAAGCGCAGCAGGTTCATCTGCACGCCCGGTTGGTCGCCGTCACAGCCGGTGTACACCACTCCGGCCGCGTCGGCCTTCTTCTTCAGAATCGGTCCGACGACGCCATCGAGCTCGGCGTTGAGCATGACCACATGCTGGCCGCCCTCGATCGCAGCGACCACGATCGGCGCGGCGTACTCGATGGTGCCGGTCCCCTCGATGAACACATCGATCAGCTCACAGCTGGTGGCGATGGACCAATCCGACGTGTAGGCGGGTTTGCCCGCTTCGATGGCTGCCGTGAGCTCGGCGACCGTGTTGACCTCGATTGGATCGTCGACCCCGGCTTCGTCATAGCAACGAATAGCGTTGGCGGGAGTGCGATTGACGATGACCGACAGCTCCATCCCGGGCGTGCGGTTGATGATGCGGTTGGTCATGCCGCGATTGATGAAACCGGCGCCCGTGACGGCCACGCGGACCGGTTTACCTTCGGCCTCGCGAGCCTCGAGGGCCTTGTCGACGATGATCATGGTTGCGCTCCAGCGGGTGGCTACGACTCCAGATCGAGCAGTGGCCAGTTTTGGTCTTTGTCGGATACTTCGGTGACGGTGTGCGGCCAAGGTATTGCCAAAGAGGGGTCGTTGTAACGCATACCCCTCTCGGCGTCGGGCGTATAGGGCGTACTCACGAGGTACAACGCTTCGGTGTTCGGCTCGAGGATCTGGTATCCGTGAGCGCATCCTTTCGGCACGTACAACGCCTTGCGATTGGTCGCGCTGAGCTCGACGCCGACGTGCTGCCGGTATGTGGGTGACTCTGGTCGAATGTCGACGGCGACGTCGTAGAAGGCGCCGGCAATGCACCGGAAGAGCTTGGCCTCGGCGGCATCGCCTTCTTGCCAGTGGAGGCCTCGCACCGCGCCGGCCAACGCCGTGTATGACACGTTCCCCTGCACACCGACGGGGTCGAGGTCGTGGGCCCGGAACTCGTCCTCGCAGTAGAACCGGGCAAAGAAGCCACGATCATCGCCCCGGGGTTCGAGGTCGAGGATCATGACGCCGGCGATGGCGGTGGGGGTGAATATCACGAGGCGGGGGTTCCGGGGTAGCCGATGGCGACGTAGCGGTCGAACGCAGCGGGATCGAGAAACCGTCGCCCGTCGACGACAAGCGGGTTGCCATCGAGCTTGTGGGCGAGGTCGGCGTACTCGGGCCAGCTGGTCACCAAAACCACCGCCGCAGCATCGGCGACGGCGGCGGCGAGGTCGGTCTCGTAGGACACCGTCTCGCCGAACTCGGCTTTGGCTTCGGGCAGCGCAATCGGGTCGTGGAGCACGACGGCGTAACCCGCGTCGATCAGGGCCGGAACGATTCGAAGGCTCGGCGACTCGCGTATGTCGTCGGTGCCGGGCTTGAACGCCACGCCGAGCACGGTGACCTTGGGGCGATCATCGGCCGGGAGATTGTCCGTGACGAGCTCGACGAGACGGTTGGGTTGGGTCTCGTTGACCTCGAGCGCGCCGTTGAGGACGGGGACGTCGACACCGTGCGCCTTGGCGTGGGCGGCCAGGGCCTTCACGTCCTTGGGGAAGCAGCTGCCACCGAAGCCGCAGCCTGCACCCAAGTAGCTGATCATCTGTGGCCGGATGCGGTCGCCGGCCTTGGCGTCTTCGGCCAGTATCGGCGAGAAGCGGTGGTCGAGATGGACGCCGGCCAGGACGTCGACGACGTCGACTCCGACTGCCGCCGACATGTTCCCGATCTCGTTCGAGAAGGAGATGAGCGTGGCCAGCAGTGAGTTGGCCGTGTACTTGATCATCTCGGCTGTGCTGGGGGTGGTCTTGATGAGGTCGGTGTCGGGGAACGGCTCGTAGAGCGCAGCCATGACGTCGCGCGCTCGGTCGTCGTTGCCGCCGACCACGATGCGGTCGGGGTGCAAGAAATCGGGTACGGCCACGCCTTCGCGCAGGAACTCCGGGTTCATACCCACGCCGAAATCGACGCCGGCGGTCTTGCCCGAGGCCTCCTCGAGAATCGGAAGCACGACCGTCTCGGTTGTACCTGGCACCACGGTGCTCTTGACGATCACCACGTGGTACGTGTCCTTGTTGCGCAACGCCTCGCCGACGGCCCGGCTTGCCGCCTCGATCTGGGCAAGGTCGATGCGCTCTTCGCCGAACGGCGTGCCGACCGCGATGAGCGTGATGTCGGTGCTGGCGATGGCCGCCTCGAGGTCGGTGGTGGCCGAGAATCGTGTGCCGAGTACGCCGGTGAGGAGCTCGGGCAGACCGTCTTCGTGGATGGGACACTCGCCGGCGTTGATGCGGTCGACCTTGGCTGCATCGATATCGACGCATTGCACGTGGTGGCCGACGTGTGAGAGGCACACGCCGCTCACAAGGCCGACGTAGCCGGTACCGATGACGCTGAGTCTCATGGGGCCGGATTTTCGGGGATTGGCGGTCATCGTTCGGGCTGCTCCTCGTACCAAAGCATGGCCCGCTTGAGGCCGTCGTCGATGCCGACCTTGGGGTCATAGGCAAGAACGCTCTTGGCCTTGTCGATGATCGGGCATCGACGGTTGGGGTTGTCGGTGAGGTACTCGGGGTCGTCGGAGGTCTTGACGACAACCTTGCCATCGTAGCCCCACAGCTCGCGTCCGGCGGCGGTGACCCGGTCGGCGAGTTCACGCACCGAGATCTCGGGCTTGTCGATGCCGATGTTGAACGACTCGCCAGGATTGTCCGCGCTGCCACCGAGTATGAGGTAGTAGCCGGTGATGGCATCGGTGACGTAGCAGAAGGTGCGGGTTGCCGCGCCGTCGCTGAGCATCACGATGTCCTCGCCCGCGAGGACGTTACGCACGAAGTCGGGCAGGACCCGGCCATCGTCTATGCGCAGACCGGGCCCATAGTTGTTGAACGGCCGGACGATACCGATCGGCAGGTTGTACTGCTTGGCGAAGTTCACGCACAGCGTTTCGCCGTACCGCTTCGACTCGTCGTAGCACGCCCGGGGGCCGGTGCAGCTGACGCGTCCGCGGTAGGTCTCGTCGGTCGGTATGAAGTCGGGATGCGGGTCGCCGTAGATCTCGCTGGTGGAGAAGAACAGGAAGCCCTTGACCGGGGTGTCGGTGTCGGCGCGGTCCTTGATGTCGTCGAGGATCATGCGCAGTCCATCGACATTGGCGTCCATGGTCTCGATGGGGTGGAGCCGGTAATAGATCGGCGAGGCAACCGATGCGGCGTGAATGATCCAGTCGAAGCGGGGCTCGTCGTCGGGCATGGGATCGAGCACGCTGCGCGTTACGATTCGCAGGTTCGGATCGTCGAGCGCCTCGAGCCACGCGGGAATGCCCCGGAGGAAGTTGTCGTGGACCGACACGCGGATCGGCGCGAGATCGGGGTGTGCGGCGTTCCACGCAAGGGGTGCCTGGACCATGTAGTAGCCAAGGAAACCGGCACCGCCGGTGATCAGGAGGTCGTCGCCGCTGATCTTTTCGAATACGTGGTGGAGGTCTTGGCCCATGGCCGCGAGGTCGCCAGCGACGATCTCACTTTGAAGCGCTGTCATGTGATCCTTTTCGGCAGAAAACAGACCGACTCAATACGATTGTGCTCAATACAATTGTGCTCAATACGACTGTGATGGTGTGATTTCCCCGGGTGGGGGAGGTGGAGGCAGTACGGGGGAAACCGGTCGCCTACCGGGATTGCTCTATTCTACGGTGCCGCACGGCGAGGGCGCCGAAGGTTGGGCCAGAAGTCCCAGGTCGGCTTTCAGCTGCAGCACCCGGCGCACCGCTGCGTCAAGTCGTTCCGGGGTGATTTCCCCCGCCTCGGCGGCGGCGTACAACGCGTCGGCAGCGGCGAGGGCATCTGCGGGGTTGGCCAGCAGCACGATGTCGACGCCGGCATCAACCGCTCGGATGACCCGGTCGTCCAGTGCGAAACCGGCGACGGCGTCCATGACCGACAGGTCGTCGGTGATGACGACACCGTCGAAGCCGAGTTGATCGCGCAAGATGCCGGTGACGATGGTCGGCGACAGCGAGGACGGTAGACCCGAGTCGTCCAGGGCGGAGTACGCAAGGTGTCCAACCATGATGAGGGGCACGTCGGCGGCGATGGCAGCTCGAAATGGCGGGCGGTGGACGGTTGCCCAGGTCTCGGCATCGAGTGAGATCGTCGGCAACGTCTGGTGACTGTCGGATGCGGTTGCGCCATGCCCGGGGAAGTGTTTGGCCGTGGGGGCCACGCCGGAGTGGCGATAGCCGTCGAGTACGGCGCTCATCAAGACGGTGACGGTGACCGTGTCCGCGCCGTAGGTGCGGCGATACAGCACATTGCCGCCCTCGGTCGCCACGTCGGCGACCGGCGCGAAGTTCACGTTGAGCCCGGCGGTGCACAAATCCGCCGCCACGCGAGTGTGTTCGGCGGTGAGGTCGACGACCGTCTGGGCATCGGGGGCCGCGGCGTAGCGGTCGGACCACGTGCCGGCATCCTCGGGCAGCGTCACGCCCGGAGGGTTGTACCGGCCGACGCGACGTCCTTCCTGGTCGGTGGCCAGCAGCACCCCGACCCTGCTGGGACTCTCTCGTGCGGCCCGCTGGAGGTCTCCCGTGAGGCCCTGTACCTGTTCGACGCTGGCGACGTTGCCGTTGCTGCTCGTCAGGAAGAACGCGCCGAGCCGGCCCTCGGCCACCGCAGAACGGACGTCGCTGGGAACAGCGGCGCCGCCAAAGGCCCCCATCACCAGTTGGCCGGTCTTCTCGGCGGTGGACATCGTGGCCAAGAGCTCGTCGATGTGCTCCGAGACCGGATCGATCGTGGTGGTGGGAGCGGGCAGTGTCGTCGCGGTCGTCGAGGTCGCGATCGTCGTGCTGGTACTCGAGACTCGTGCGTCGACCGCAGTTGCGGACTCTTCGCCGGAAGTGGAGGAACAGCCGGTCACCAAAAGCACTGCTGACACGGCGATCGCCGACCGGTGAAGGAACACGCCCGGCACCCTACTGGCGGCGATAGCAGCGGGACGGTCGACCGACCTACGCTTCGCATCATGGTTCAGAGGCTGTTCGTCGTTTGTGTGGTCCTGCTCGCCGGATGCAGCGGCGACCTGCCCATCGAGGGCGAAACCGCCCCGTCCACCGTCTCGTCCTCGTCCCCGAATACTGGCGGCGGCGAGATTGGGATCACCGCGACCAGCGGACCGGCCCAGCCTTCGACCGGCCGGGCAGATCGGGTGCAGGTGGCGGTGTTGTTCGGCGGCAGGGTGTGGGAGTCAGACGGCGGGGCAGATTTGGTGGCCGTTCGCCCGGTCGTCTCCGAGGTTCTGGATGTTGCGTGGGTGGGATCCGATCGCAACCTGGTGTCGCTCGAAGACGGTCGGCTCGAACTGTGGCATCCCGAGCTCGGTTCGATCGCAACCGCTCTGTGTGACGGCTGCTTCTCGCTGGCCGACGATGGTGAGACCGTGTTCGCCGTCACGGCTGACGGTGCCCTGCTCGGTTTTGACGGTGACGACCTGTCGCTCGCCACGACCGTGCTCGCCGAACTGCCGGTCGCCGATGCCCGGGTGTTGGCGGCGACGCCGGTGGCCGTTGTCGGCGACGAGGTGGCCGTCATCCTTCCCGACCCGCAGGGCACGGCCAACTCGGGCGGTCCCGAACAGGTTTGGATGGTCGATGTCACCAACGGCGACGCTCGTCGGGTCGTCGCGGATGACGGGAACGTTGGCTCGCGCGTGCACGCGACCAAGGAGAGCCAGCTGCTGGTGGGGGGCTGGGGCGTGCAAAGCGCGAGCGGTGGGTCGGCATTTTGTGGTCTGTTCACCGGCGTCTCGGTGGTCGATCTCGACGCCGGCACGTT
>RCMY010001857.1_pt1 | contig 19484 bp, 21 predicted proteins | sample 2041341 | NCBI WGS metagenome assembly RCMY01 (sample SAMN09708234, study PRJNA481090) | Marine sediment metagenome, whole genome shotgun sequencing project. | reverse complement strand
TCTGCATCATCACTGCCACAGGCCGCAGCCACGAGCATGAAGGCAAACAGCAGCGCAAGCAGCGTCTGCAGTTTCTTCGAAATCAACATAAACAATTCCCCTTTTGTCAGGCCGCAACGAATGCGACCGGAACGCCTCCAGAGGTATCCCCGGAGCAAGGCGTGAGGTTAGCGGGCCTTTTCCCACCGCGGAGGCGCGCGCGTGTCGTTGTTCATACGCATGTCGCAGATCCGAAACATGGTCGATCGCGCACCATCTCGCCCTCGCCTGCGGGTTCGAGTGCCGTTTCGTGTCACGCTGAAGCAGCGTTCTAGCCCTCCAACTAGAGGATGCAACCATGTCAGGTCTCGGCGACGAAAGACAATCGTGACCACGTCAGACGACGACATCGCCTTCCACTTCGATGACAATCTCTCGCCTGGCGAGACGGCCCAGAACGATGAATTGTTCGTCACACAGCGCTCATGGTTGGCCACGAGCGCCGTCGCAGTGTGCGTCGCCGGCCTGGTCGTGCTCGTCATCTCCAGTGGTTCCACCGGCATTGAGAACGAGCCTGACACGCCTTCCCCTTCGCCGATGTCGCCGATCGGGCCGGCTGGGAGCGGTCGGCGGTGCGATTCAGATCGAGCTGTCGAGCGGTGACTCGGTCCTGCTCGGTGCCGAATCCCTGCTTCCGATCAACTGACTTGGCTTTACTTCTTGTCCGCTTCGGCTTCGAGGAAGCGTTCAGCGTCGATCGCTGCCATACAACCCGAGCCAGCCGAGGTGATGGCCTGGCGGTAGTAGTCGTCTTGCACATCGCCGCTGGCGAACACGCCCTCGACATTGGTGAGCGTGGTGCCCGGTGTGCACTCGAGGTAACCGTTGTCCTTCATATCGAGCTGGCCCTTGAACAGGTCGGTGTTCGGACGGTGGCCAATGGCGACGAACAAGCCACTCACCTTCATCTCGGACTCTTCACCGGTGACGGTGTTGACGAGGGAGATGTGGTCGAGGACCGTCTCGCCGTGGGCCTCGGTGACCGTGTGGTTCCAGAGGAACTCGATCTTCGGGTTCGCCGTGGCTCGATCTCGCATGATCTGCGACGCCCGCAGCTCGTCACGGCGATGGATGATCGTGACCTTGGAGGCGAACTTCGTGAGGAACGTGGCTTCCTCGAGCGCCGAATCGCCGCCGCCGACAACGGCGATCTCCTGATCGCGGAAGAAGAAGCCATCACACGTCGCACAGGTGCTGACACCGTGACCAATGAGGCGAGTCTCGCCGGGGACATTCAACATCAGCGACTGAGCACCGGTTGACACGATGACCGAATCAGCGGTGTACGTGGGCTCTGCCGCCTCCGTGTCGCCGACCCACAGCTTGAAGGGGCGCTCACTGAAGTCGACCTTGGAGACCTTGGCCGTGATGATCTCAGAACCAAAACGAGCCGCTTGCGCCCGCATGTTCATCATGAGCTCAGGGCCCATGATGCCTTCGGGGAACCCAGGGAAGTTCTCGACGTCGGTGGTGAGCATCAGCTGCCCTCCTGGCTGATCACTGGTCGAGCTTGGCTCGCCTTCGATCACGAGAGGTTCGAGGTTGGCGCGAGCGGAGTAGACCGCAGCGGTCAGCCCGGCGGGGCCGGAACCGATGATGATGACTTCACGGTGGTTGGTTTCAGACATGGTGGCTCTCAAGCTGGTCAGGGTGAGGGAGCGACTACCGGCCGCACCTCGGTCGAACGTACCAAGGACCAAACCCCACTCGGCTCGGTCCTGTTCCCAATCCGACCGTGATGCCGGCCGCAACCCCAGAAGAGTTCAGCGGACTCGAGCCAGCACCATTGCCTGCGGAGTGGATTCGTGCTCTGCAGTTTTCGTGGCGGGGCGCTCGTAGATCGACTCGATGCCGAACCCGGCGGCAACCAGTGATGCGGCCACACCCTCCGGCGCATGCCGGTAGTTCACCAACGTACGTGTCGAGTTCTGGGCTCCGGGTCGCTCCACCCGTTCGCCGCCGCCAGCCTGGAAAGCGAGCAGCATCGGGGCAGAGGGCCGGAGCACGCGACGAAGCTCGGCCCACACTGGCTCCAGCCTGTCCAACGGTGTGTGGATGATCGAGTACCAACACACGGCGCCAGCGAGCGATTGGTCGTCGACGGGCAACGCAGTCAGCGTCCCTAGCTCGAACGGGATGTCGGGGTGGGCGGCCCTGGCGGCCGCGATCATTCCAGGGGCGATGTCGAAGCCGACCACGTCGACGCCGCGAGCGGCCAAGTACGCAGCCGCTCGACCAGGTCCACATCCGATATCTGCGACCTTCTGGTCGCCAGTCGGTCTTTCGTTGAACAGGAGAGCAAAATCGTCGAGCGCAGCACATTCGTCCGGGCCGTCGATCGTTGTCGAGATTTCGGTCCCGATTGCCTCGACGAAGTACGTCGCACTCTCGCTGTAGATCGCGCCAGCCTCACGGGCATCGGGAGCAACGTCGGGGTCATGCATGACCCGACCGTAGGGCGTCAGCGGCGCTTCGAGCGACCGGTTTTGTTTGGCGGCCCAGAACGGTTCGTTGCCTTGTTCTTCGGGCGAGCCTTGCCAGAACGCTTTGGCTTGTCGCCGTCCTTGGCTGGCTTGCCACCGGCCTCTTTCTGCTTCGGTTTCGGCGCTCGTGGCTTGGATGGCGCCCGAGTGGGGCGGGCATCCTCGGAGCTGTCGTGCTCCGCCGAGCTGTCGTTGGCAGCTGCTCGGACACGCTGTGCTGCCCCTGTGCCCTTGCCACTCCTAGCGGGCCCGGCAACCGTTGACTTCCATTCGCGCTCATCAGGTTCACGCGTCGGCCTTGGTGTCGTCGTCTTGCTGCGCTGGCCCGTGGGCGCCACGGTTCGCTGATCCCACGATGGTGAGGCCGGCAAGCCCTCAGCGGATGGTTGCTTGGCGGCCGGCTTGTTGGCACCAGCCTTCTTCGACCGAAGCTCGATCTTCACGTGATCAGCTCGGCTGCTGAGCTCGGGCGTTTCCTCGAACTCGGCGTCTGGCAGACCGACCTCCTTCATCATCTTCTTCGCTGCTCGCTCCTGATCGCGATTGATGAACGAAACAACAAGCCCCTGCTCACCAGCGCGAGCGGTGCGGCCAGAGCGGTGAACGTAATCCTTGTGATCGGTTGGTGGGTCGAAGTGGATGACACACTCGACACCATCGACGTGGATGCCGCGGGCGGCAACATCAGTGGCAACCAGGCACTGCACGTGCTTACTGGTGAAGGCGTACAGCGCCGTGTCGCGCTGGCTCTGCGATCGGCCGCCGTGGATCCAGCCCGCCTTGATACCGGCCTGCTTGAGTTGTCGAGCAACACGATCCACGCCGTGCCTGGTGCGGCAGAAGACGATGGTGGGACCGGTCTCGTCGATGAGGTCAGCAGCGAGCGCAAGCTTCGACTGAGCCGCTGTCTTGATGAATCGGTGAGCGACCAGCGACAAGTCGGGTTCGACTTCGCCAACCTGATGGGTGACAGGGTTGCGCTGGTAGTTGTCGATGAGAACCTGGACGTCTTTGTCGAGCGTCGCCGAGAAGAGCACGGTCTGGCGAGTCGGCGAGGTGAGGTCGAGAATCTCGCGCACCTGCGGAAGGAACCCCATGTCGGCCATGCGATCAGCTTCGTCGACCACGACCTTGTCGACGTCGCTGAGCTGCAACTCGCCCTGTTCGAGGAGGTCGATGAGCCGGCCTGGGCACGCCACCAGCAGATCAGCGCCGTTGCGCAACCCGTTGATCTGGTCACGGAAACCAACGCCGCCGTAGATCGACAAGATGTGACGCCCGCGCACCTGCGCCAACGGTGCCAGTTCACGACGAATCTGTTCGGCCAGCTCGCGGGTTGGCGAAAGGATGAGGCCGCGTGGCCGGCGGGGTTTCCCCGACTCGAGTTTGGCCAGCAGCGGAATGCCAAAAGCGAGGGTTTTACCCGAGCCGGTTGGCGCTCGACCGAGCACATCTTTGCCGGCGAGGGCATCGGGGATGGTGGCGGTCTGGATGTCGAATGGTTCGGTGATGCCATCGCGATTGAGGCGATCGACCAGATCTGTGGGCACACCGAGGTCTGCAAAGCGAGAGTTCATGAGAGATTCCTGTTGTCGGCCCAAGCCCCCGGAATGGGCACGAGCAAGGAACCAAGGCTAGGCAGCGGCTTCAGGCTTTGCCGTGCAGCCGCATCGGCGGCACCTTGGTCGGTGGGTTTCGCCTCGGCGGCAACGAGGTCAACAACGTGGCCGTCTCGGCTGCAATCGCCGTCACCGCAGCCTCGAACACATCTCGCGTGGCGTCGGTGGGATGACGAATGCCGCTGACCTTGCGGACGTACTGGCGGGCCGAGGCCTCGATCTCCTCCGCGTTCGCAGGCGGCTCGAGTCCTCGCAAGATCGTGATGTTTCTGCACATGCAGCCGAGTCTCCCCTGTTCTGCGTCAGGTTTGCTGGCGGAGACCCGAATCGCCGTTCGTCGACCAACAGCAACGCCGCAATCGGTTCACCACGAGCATGGCCACGTTCAGTTGGGTGAGCTGTCGTGCCAGATCCAGCCTTCGGTGTGCATCTCGAGACGATTGCGGCCGCCATGTTCGCTGCCGTCGACGGCCTCGTCACCCTCCCACGCCAGCGTCAGCGGCTTCTTGGAGATTGGGCGAGTGTGGAAGCGGCGGGCCGTTCGACCCCCCGCCCAGCCAATGGCAGCTTCGGCAGTGTTGTGTCGAGCGAGCTCGGTGAACGTGATCCACGTCGGCGGCACGATCTCGATCTCACCGGCGGCGTGACGCTCGATCGCCGACGACGGCGTTGTCCAGGCATGTTCGGTGATCTCACCGTCGTCGATCACCACCGCACCATCAGGGGCGTGGGCGACGAAGAACCACGTCGAGAAACGACGAATCGGACCCTTCTGATTCATCGAGGCGGCTGCAGGCGGCTGCCAATGCGACCACGCGACCATCTGTTCCTCGGGAACGACCAAGCCTGCTTCCTCTGTCGTCTCGCGAGCGGCCGCTCGGCGGGCGGACCCGAGCTCGTCTGCTAGATCGAGCTCGGCGGCGTCGACTCGGCCACCAGGGAACACCCACATGCCGCCGAAGGCGATCTTGGAATTGCGACGCACCGTCAAGACCTCGAGGCCAGCCTCCGCGTTGCGAAGCAGCAGGACGGTGGCCGCAGCAACCAAGGGGATCTCGGCAGGGCTTGCTTCATCCGTAGGCGTATCAGTCATGGCGGTCACTGTGGTGGGGGCCGGGCCCGGGTGTCCAGTCCGCCAACCGCGGGACAGGCACGCCTACCGTTGCCGGGTGGACGAACCCGAGCAGGCAGACACGCAGCCCAAAGCCAAGGGTTCGGCCGGCATCATCGCCATCGGGGTCGCCATCGGCCTGCTTCTGGTCCTCGGCATGACCGTCGTCCCTGGACTCTTCGACAGCGACAGCGAAGGGGAAAGCAACGAAGCGGTTCCCCCACCAACGGTTGCCACGACAACCACCTCCGCGAGCGATCTCGCCGAGGACAATGGCGATGCCGTTGACCTCGTGGTTGCCTACGGCCGCAGCCGCACCGACGACCACGCGCTGACAGGTGAACTGCTTCGCGTCGGAAGCTCGCCGGTGGCAGTGCGCAGAGCAATCATGGGAGGTCGGGCCATCGACGAAGTCGGGGCAACGGCGGCGGTCACTGAAGATGGCAAAACGCGACAGTGCGAACTGCTCGACGGCCAGTGGCTCTGTGCCCCTCCCCTCCCGGCGATCACCGCTGAGCTCGATGTCCAGGGCTTCGCCACGCTCTTGCTGACCGAGCAACCGACCTACTCGGTGTTCGCCGTGAGTGCTGAACCGCCTGAACCGCTCCTCGAGGTCCGCACCCTTGGCCCGGTGACGTGCTGGAGCATGGTGTCTGACGGGCGCGTCGACCGCGCCCGCTTCGGCGCTGAGACCACGATGTGCTTCCACGATGAGCTCGGCGCGCTGGTTGGGCGAGTCACCGAGACCAGCGCAGGCGACAACATCTTCCTCGCCTACGAACTCTGGGCTGACGTGGAGATCGCTGACGTCGAACCCTCTCGTTGAGGCGCTCCCTTGCCCGACTAGGGGCGATTCCAAAGGGCGAGCGGGAGCCTTCACCGAACTGAGCAAAAGCCCGGAACAGTGATGCGTGTGGAGGAAGTGCAAACCCCCGCTCGTGCCCCATATGGAACCGGTGTGGGCGATGACCACCGGTACATCTAGTATCGGACGGCGCCCGTACGGACTTGAGCGGCAACTGCCCTGATTGTCCTGACCTTGTGTGTTCTTCACGGCTCGGATCGAGCCGGCACCGCTCCACGAACGGCTCACCGACTCCACCATGTTTCCCGTTGAAGACCTGCTCCCGCTTCTCACGCTCGCCCTCGGAGCGGCATTGGCCCTCGGCACCGGCCTTGCTCTCGTTCGACCACGCGAGATGGCCAAGGAGAATGAATTGGCCACGCCACCGCTCGGGCGCAGCCTCATCCAGATCGCCATCGGCGCCTTTGCCTCGATCTGGGCGATCGCCACCTTGCTGACCTAGCCGCCCGCTGAGCACTGATCTAGGGAGTTTCACCCCTCAAGGTTGTGATGAGCGGCGCCGACAATGAGAGGGAAGATCACATGTCCCTGGAGAGCACGGCAATGAACAGCACCATCGAAACCGACACCAACGCAACGACCGACGCGAAGTCAACGACACGTCGTAGCACGGCCAAGCGTCACGCGCCGCTCGCTCCAACAAAGCGTCCGACATCGGCCGGCGATGCCGACGAATTCCTCGACAAGCGCCCAACCTCAGAGCTCACGCGCCTCGTCTTCATGGCACTGCTCGGCTGCGCCGCATGCATCGCGCTCGTCGGCGTCGTCGGCGAAGCCAACGCTTCCGACACCTCGCCTGACGATCCGGCGCCTGCGGTCATCGTCGAACTCGCCGACTGACAGGCTAGAAGTCGTCGGTGCCGCCTCCCGGGGGCGGTGTGCGGCGACTCATGTTCTCGAACCTCGTGAAGTGTCCGAGGAATGCCAGCTTGACCGTGGCCGTCGGGCCATTTCTGTGCTTGGCCACGATGATCTCGGCAACACCCTTGGCCTCAGAGTCCGGGTTGTAGATCTCGTCTCGATACAAGAACATCACCGCGTCGGCGTCCTGCTCGAGTGCGCCAGACTCACGAAGGTCCGAGAGCATCGGGCGCTTGTCCTGGCGCTGCTCGAGACCACGGTTGAGCTGCGCAAGCGCCACGACGGGACACTCGAGTTCGCGAGCAAGGATCTTGAGATTTCGAGAGATCTCGGCCACCTCGACCTGGCGTGACTCGGCGTTGCTGCGGCCGGTCATGAGCTGGATGTAGTCGACCACGATCATTGCGAGGTCACCGTTGCGGCTCTTGAGGCGCCGAGCCTTGGCTCGAATCTCCATCACCGTGGTCTGCGGATTGTCGTCGATGTAGATCGGTGCTTCGGCCAGACGCCCAACCGAGTGCGTGATGCGATTCCAATCGCTCTCTTCAAGACGGCCGGTCTTCATGCGAGTGGCGTCGACCCTGGCGTCGGCAGACAAAATACGCTGCGAACACTCGAGCTGGCCCATCTCCAAGGTGAAGAACAGCACCGGCCGATTGGTCTGCATCGCGGCATTCGCTGCCATGCCAAGCGCGAAGGCGCTCTTTCCCATCGCTGGGCGGGCGCCGATCACGTAGAGAGCGTTCGGTTGCAAGCCCGACATGAGATCGTCGAGGTCGGTGTAGCCAGTGAGCGTGCCGGTGACCGTGTCGCCCTGCTCGTAGAGCATCTCGAGGCGATCGAGGTTGGCACCGAGCAGATCTTTGATCTCCGCCGTGGTGTTGGCAACGCGGCGCTGCGCCACGTCGAACATGCGCGTTTCGGCGTCGTCGACTGCCTTGGTGACATCCTCCGGCACGCCATAAGCCATCTCGGCGATTTCGTTGCTCACGGAGATCAACCGCCGAAGCAGAGCGTGCTCTTCGACAATCTTCGCGTAGTGCCCGGCGTTGCCAATGGCTGGGGTCTCGGCCTGGAGGTCGATCAGAACCCCCGGCCCCCCGACGGCCTCGAGCAGGTTGGCACGAGCCAGCTCCTCGCCGACCGTGATGGCATCGACAGGCTCGCCGGACCCGTACAGGCTCATGATCGCGTCGAACACATGGCCATGCGCGGGCCGATAGAAATGCTCGACTTCGAGCACCTCGACAACGTCAGCAATCGCCTCACGGCTCAGCAGCATCGCTCCGAGCACAGCCTCTTCGGCTCGCAGATTGTGCGGTGGCATCCGGGTCGGGCGCGGAGCGGGCGGCTCGGAGCGCGGAGGGTTGAACCCTCCCCCACCGCTATTTCGGCTGCCGCCACCACTCGACGGCGGGGCATTGTCGTGGGTCTCGCCTGGGAATGGCGAAGGTGCGCCCTCGGCGGGATGCGGGGCATCGTCGGCTGGCGGCTCGGGGGTCGCAGCGGGTGGCGGTGCGTCGAGCCCTTCAGGTGGTTCTGGTGTTGGCTCGTCGCCCGGTTCGTTGGTCACGCTCATCACCCTTCAGTCTGACTGCTGAGGCCTGTGGACGACTAGGGCCGACATCCTGTGGATGTCGGCCCCAAGTCTGTGGACCGCTGCCGGTTCACCTGTGGATAACTCACCCGACGACCGTCGGGTGCGATTGGATCAGCTGGCTTCGACCTCAACCGTGACCGGGAACTGCACTTCGTCGTGCGGCTTCACCGTGACCGAATGTGCGCCAATGGCCTTGATGCCATCGCCGAGATCGACCATCTTGCGATCGAGCTCGACACCGGTCTGGTTGTGAATTGCCTCGACCACGTCATGGACGCTGACCGAACCGAAGAGGTTGCCTTCGGCGCTGGCGCGAGCCGAAATGGCGATGGTCTTGGTGACCAACTTGGTTGCCAGTGCTTCGGCTGCTTCACGGTCAGCGGCGTTGCGCTGCTGCCATGACTTGCGCATGGCCTGGGCCTGCGCCTCGACACCGGGGGTGGCCATCTGGGCGACACCCTTCGGGATCAAGAAATTGCGGGCGTAGCCATCGGCCACCTCGACGATGTCGCCGCGGCTACCCAGCTGGGAAACTGCTTTGTGAAGAACGACCTTCATCAGTCCTCGCCTCCAGTCGTTGCCTCAACGGTCTCGGTGGTCTGATCAACAGCGACTTCAGCGGTTGGCTCTTCGCTACTGCTGCTGCTGCTGTCTGTGTTCTCATCGCGACGAGGGCCGCGATCTCCGCGGTCACCACGATCTCCGCGATCACCACGATCGTTGCGGTCACCACGGCCACGACGCTGGGTCGTGATCTGGCTGGCGTACGGCAACAAGCCCATCTCGCGAGCGTTCTTGATCGCACGGGCCATCTCGCGTTGCTGCTGGCTGTCGTTGCCAGACACCCGACGGCCACGGATCTTGGCGCGATCGGACATGAACCGACGGAGCAGATCGACGTCTTTGTAGTCGATGTACTCGATGCTGTCGCTGTTGAGCGGACTGATCTTCTTCTTCGTGCGACGGCCATTGTCTTTCGGCTTGTCGCGTCGTGTATTGCTGCGTGCTTTTGCCACTAGAAGGGCTCCTCTTCGGGTGAGTAGGCGGGCGGCTGCTGTTGCCCGCCGCCGGAGGCGCCGAATGATCGGCCCCCCTGCTGATTGTTCTGGTTGGTCTGATTGCCGCCGCCGGTGTTGCCGCCGGAGCTGTTACCGCCGCCACCGCTGTCGTTGCGCTCGTTGCGCTGCGGTGTGGCTGTAGCCCACTTGAGGCTGATGGCGACGTCATCGGCGACTATCTCGACCTTGGATCGCTTGTCGCCGTTGTCGGTTTCCCAGCTGCGCTGGTCGAGTCGGCCGGAGACCGTGACACGAGTGCCACGTCCAACAGACTCTGCAACGTTCTCCGCGAGCTGCGCCCAACATGTGACGTCAATCCACGAAGTGGCTTCTTCCCACTCGTTGGTCTGACGATTCTGCCAACGCCGACTCACCGCGACGCCGAAGTTGGCGACCGCTTGTCCGGTTGGTGTGAAACGAAGCTCGGGTTCACGGCCGGCGTTGCCGGTAATCGTGACGTTGTTGTCTTGTGCCATGAGGTTCCCCTTGGTCAGGCAGTTGCAGCCGCAAGCCCACGTCGGTGGGCTTCCTTGATCGGCAGGCGCATGAACTTGTGGCGGACCACATTGTCCGCGAGTCGAAGGGTGCGATCCACCTCGTCGAGAATGGTGGGCGCCAACAACTCGATGACGACGTAGAAGCCGTCCATCTTGTGGTTGATCTCGTAAGCAAAGCGTCGAACGCCCCACTTGTCGACCTTTTCGATCGTTGCACCGGCGTCAGTGGCCTGTTCGGTCAACTTGTTGACGGCCTGCTGGACGTCTGACTCTTCAGTGTCAGACGTAAAGATGAGCATGAGTTCGTACGCACGCATGGGCGTGATGTACCTCCCTGTGGATCCGGAGTGGTCCCCGGAGCTCCCGACGGTCGGAAGCAGGGTCTGCCCTGGATGAACCAGGTATGACCCAGAAAGACTATCGGTGCGATGGAAGAAGCGGCCGAAGCCGTTTCCGCTGTGTGGAAACCACCTTAGACACGGGGTGTGACACCGCTTGCTTTGTTCGGCTGGCGCCGAGCGTGAGGCCCAGATGCGAATCAGCGTTCGGCGACAGCCGAACCAATGTTATTGACTCTCCCCCCGCCGGAGGGTTCAGAGTGGGGGCATGGCACGCACCCCAGACCTCGGTCCCTTGATGAGCATCGGCATGTTCTCCCGGGCCTCATTGGTCTCGGTCAAGACGCTTCGGGCCTATCACGAGGTGGGCTTGCTCGTCCCCGCAAGGCACCCCGACACCACCCGCAAGGTGCTCGCCGGGCGACGAGCCCATCGAGGCCCTGCTTCCCATCGCCGCTCCCGTCACCGTGGACCACGACCGAGTCGTCCTCGACCTGATCCCTGAAGCCACCTGCGCGGTCGCCACGCACGCCGGCGGCTACGACACGATCGGCGACACGTATCGCCAGCTCGGTGCCTGGGTCGCCCACCACGCCGTCAGCGCTGAACAACCGGTGCGCGAGCTCTACGTCGTCAGCATCGACCCCGCAACGCTCCAGCTCATCCCGCCGGACGAACGCCGAACCGAAATCTGCTGGCCAATCCAGCCGAACCAAACAAAGGACCCAACCTCATGACTCTGTCCATTGCCGCCATCACCCTCGACTGCCACGATGCCGCCGAGCTCGCGTCGTTCTGGTCGGCGGTCTTCGAACAGCCTCTCGACGCCGAGCCAGAACCCAATCGGTTCTTCGCGTCCATGGGGCGCTCTACGCCAGGTGCGGGGACGACGATGATGTTCATCGCCGTCCCAGAGGGAAAGACAGCCAAGAACCGCATGCACCTCGACCTTCAGGCCGACGACCGCGAAGCCGAGGTCGCCCGGCTGATCGCACTGGGCGCCACACTCGTCCACGACAAGGACGAGTGGGACACCCGGTGGAGCACACTGACCGACCCCGAAGGCAACGAGTTCTGCGTCGCCACTCACTGAACGGCGAACAGCCGAATCAGCCAGCTGCGGGGACAAACTCGAACGCTGCGGCCGCCGGTGACGTGATGTCAGCAGCAAGTGACCCGAGAGCGAACGGCTTCTCGACATCCACCTCGAAGATCGTGGTGAACCGCGGCGGGTTCCGATCCTCCGGTGCGCCGTAGGTGTAGGCCGGACCGAGGTCGCCGAAGTTCAGCTCGTCGAGTCCGTTCATGGCGGCGATGATGCCATCACGGCTGAGGTCTCCGTTGGCTACGGCTGCCTCGAGCACCTGGTGCGTCGCCCACGCCTGGATGTAGCCGAAGGTGAAGTAGTAGCTCGGGGCCTGATCGGCCTTGTACTTCGCCACCCGGTCGACCATGTTCGTCATATCGGCCGAGGAGGGGTCCCCCCACTCCTGTGCCAGTGCAGCAATCCAGACGTATGCCTCGAGGTAGTCAGCCAGCGGTGTGTCGGCGAGTGCGTCGATCCATGCCGGTGACTGAGCGATCCAGCGAGGCGTGAAGCCGGACTGTGCCGCCGTTCCGAGCAGTCCACCGAATTCGGTCGGCAGTGCGGTTGCCCACACCATGTCGCACTCGGCGTTGACGAGCTCGGTGATCTGGGCGGTGAACGCCTGGTCGCCGGCGCCGTAGCGGGTCACGGCCGCTATCTCGAAGCCAAGTTCGGTTGCAGCGAACTCCAGGCCCTCGAGCCCGGCCTCGCCGTAGAGGTCGTTCTGGACCACGGCGCAGATCGTGTCGTCGACCGATCCGCCGCCTTCGCCGACGTAGTACGACATCGCGTTGATGACGTCGATCTGATACGGCTCGATCACCGGCATCAGATTCTGTTCACGAACCCAGAACGCATCCTGGCTCGCCGGCGACGCCACCATGTTGTCCTCTGCCAGCAGCGGCAAAGTGGCGAAGACTCCTGCCGTTCCCATGATCTGGGAGAACATCACGACGTCGTCTTTGATCTTGCCGTACTTCTGCACGGTCGACGCTGTGTCGTACTGGTGGTCTTCGAGGACGATCTCGACCGGATACTGACCGGCGACACCTCCGAGCTCAGCGTTGAGGTAGTCGAAGTAGACCTGTTGACCGGCTGCGAGTTGCGTGCCAATCACGGCCGCTGGTCCGCTCAGTGCCGACAAGACGCCGACGTTGATCGTGGTCCCGTCGAAACCGGGCCCGGCGACGAGCTCGCCGCCGCCATCACCGCCCTCGTCGCCGCTGTCGTCGCCGCTGTCGTCGCCGCTGTCGGCTGTGGTCGTTGCCGTGTCGGCGCCGCTGTCGGCGCTGTCATCGCTCCCGCTGCAGGCACCGGCGACGAGCGCCATTGCGAACAGCAGGGCGGTGAACCGCCGAAATGGAATTCGTGGATGGCTTCTCATGTCGTTTCCTTGCTCCCTTTTGGATTCGCTTCGCGTCACTCGGTGAGCGCCGCGTCAATACGAGAACGGCCACGCTTGGAAATAGACGCGAATCCGCATCCACAAAGCGGCCAGACCCCGTGGTTCCACCACGAGGAAGAGAATGATCAGGACGCCAAACAGCGCCTGGTTGAGGGCGAAGACCGTGATGCCCGATTCGCCGGCTTCGGTCGCCACGCCGGGAATGCTTCCGCTCCACTCTTCGATGAGGAAGGGCACCGTCGTGATGAACAACGCGCCGAGAACCGGGCCGTAGACCGTGGCAACGCCGCCGATCACGATCATGGCGACGAACTCGATCGAGAGGAAGAGTCCGAACTCCTCCGGGTTCACGAACCGCTGGAACGACCCGTACAGCGCCCCTGCGAGACCAGCCAGCGAGCTCGACACCACGAACGACATCACCTTGGTCCGCGCCAGCCGAACACCGATCACTTCGGCGGCAGCGTCGCGGTCGCGCACCGCTTGGAACGCCCGGCCAAGCCGCGTACGCATCAAGTTCTTGACCAGAAGTGCCACGAGAGCCACCACGGCCCAGATCAAGTAGAAGTAGCCGCCCTCGCGAGACCAGGTCCGACCGGCGATGTCGAGCGCCGCGAAGTCGATGGGCCCGATCGACACCGGAGCCGTCACGTTCGATCCGTTGAGGCCACCGGTGACGCTGTCCCAGTTCTCGAAGATGTGCTGGCCGATGAACACCAGACCAAGCGTGATGATCGCCAGGTAGCTGCCCCGCAGGCGCAAGGCGAACGGCCCGATGACCAATCCAACGAGTGCGCCCACGGCAGCAGATGCCACCAACCACACGAGTAGGGGCATCTCGAGCTCACCCCCGACATAGGCAGCTGTGTAGGCGCCGGCGCCGAGGAAGAAACCATGGCCGAGGGAGATCTGGCCCGTGTAGCCGGTGAGGACATTGAGGCCGATCGCACCAATCGCCGCGATCCCGGCGTAGTCGACGACCGACAACTGGAAATCCGACAGCGCGAACGGTGCCAGAAGGTAGACCGCCAGACCCAGGACGACCGACGCTTTACGCCACCCTGATTTCCACAGCGCAACGCTGTCGAGATGGTCGAGCTGCATGCCCGAGTTCGCCGAAGTCCGACGTTGAACGAGAGCAATCACAGCCGTTCCACCTCCTTGGTGCCGAAGAGTCCGTATGGACGGACCATCAAGATCAGGATCATCACCACGTATGGCGTGACCGATTGGAAGTCCTGGCCCAGCCACCCCGCGTACTTGGGCTGATAACCAGCCGTGAGGATCTGAGAAATACCGATGATGAAGCCGCCGAGGACTGCGCCGAGCGGCGAGTCGAGGCCACCGAGGATCATGGCGGGGAAGGCGGCCAGAGCGATGAGACCGATCGAAGGACGGAGCGCCGCTGCACCGGAGCCGAGCGTTATGCCAGCGACCGCAGCCACTGCACCGGAGATCACCCAGGCGGTGCCGACCACACGACGCACCGAGATGCCTCTCGCCATGGCCGCTTCTTCGTCGATGGCAACGGCTCGCATCGCCAGTCCAGTCCCGCTGTAGCGGAAGAACAAGAAGAAGAGCACGACCACCACCATCGCCAGACCGATCGCCCAGAGGTCGCCGACCGCCATCACGATGTCGCCAACGACCACGGTGTCGATTCCCCACGGATCACCCAGGTTCTGGACGTCCTGACCCCAGATCATCGTGATGACCTGATCGATCACGAACAGCAACCCGATCGAGATCATGATGACCGAGAAGACGGGCTGGCCGGACATGCGCCGGAGCAGCAGACGCTCGATGATCAGGCCGACCGCCGCCGTCCCAGCGATACCGATCGCTGCTGCCACAAAGAATGGCAGTCCCCAGGTCTGATGGGCGTTGAAGGTCAGGTAGGCGCCGAGCGCCACGATCGAGCCCTGGGCGAAGTTGATGACACCGGTCGCCCGATGGATCACCACGAACCCGAGCGCCACGAGGGCATACCTGGCACCGAGGGCGACACCGGCGAAGCAGAGTTGCAGGAAGTCGGTCACCGGTACATCTCCTCGATGAGGTCGCTGAACTCCGTCGCGATCGCCCGCCGCTTCACCTTCTGGGTGGCCGTCAGTTCGCCACCCTCGTGGTCGAGTTCACGGGCCAGCAACCGGAATGCCTTGATCTGCTCGACCCGAGCGAGGTCGCGGTTGGCGTGCTTCACAACCTCGTCGATCAGCTCCACCACTTCGGGCTTCGACGAGAGGTCTGAGTAGGTCGTGTACGGCAAGCCCCTACGGGTGGCCCAATCACCGATCGTGTCCAGCTCGATGCCGATGAGCGCCACCAGATACTTCTGTTTGTCGCCGATCACGACCGCTTCGCGAACATACGGCGACACCTTCAGTTGGTTTTCGATTTCGCTCGGCGAGATGTTCTTGCCGCCCGCCGTGATGATGAGGTCCTTCACACGATCGGTGATCGTCAAGAAACCGCCGGCATCGAGCACGCCGACATCGCCGGTTCGCAACCAACCTTCGGCGTTCAGTGCTTCGGCCGTCGCCTCCGGGTCCTTCAAGTAGCCCATGAAGTTGCACGCCGACCGGGTGAGGATCTCGCCCGTCTCGTCGATCTTGATCTCGACGCCGGGCAGCGCCTTGCCGACCTTGCCGAGGCGAACGTCGTCGGCCGGTGTGTATGTGGCAACCGCAGTGTTCTCGGTCTGGCCGTAGCCCTCACGAACCTGCACGCCGATCGCCCAGAAGAATTCGAGGAGCTGCGGGGCAATCGGCGCCGCACCGGAGAGCGCCACGCGAACTCGGCGCAAGCCAAGCTTGTCCCGCAACGAACGGAAGACCGTCAGCCACAACAGCCGCATGGTGATCCGGCTGAGCAGGCTCGTGCGACCATCCATTTGGTCCCTGGCGTGAACGCGACCCCGGCGCACGGCCATGTGGTACATGCTCCGCTTGAGGCCAGACGCATCGTTCATGCGGATCTCGACGGTTGCCGCCATCTTCTCCCACACCCTCGGAACACCGAGGAAGATCGTCGGTTGGACGTCGCGAAGATCCTTGGCAAAGAACTCGCCACCACGACCGAAGTTCACGACATAGCCGACCCTCAAGGCGTTGATGGCCGAACTCAGTCGTTCGGCGATGTGGCAGAGAGGCAGGTACGACAGCACTTCGTCGCGGCTGCTCGACTCGAACGCCTCGTTGAAAATGTTGGCTGCCGCAACAAGATTGCGATGGCTGAGCATCGCCCCCTTCGGCGGGCCCGTTGTTCCCGATGTGTAAACAATCAGTGCCGTGCTGTCAGGGTCGAGCACGTCGACGCCGTCGAACCATCGCGACTCGAGACCAGTGCCCATCGCTTCGAGCTCATCGAAGGTCATGATCTGGGGGTCGTCCAGGTGTTGCATCGTCGTGCGGGAATCGATGACGATGATGTGTCGCAGCAGCGGGAGACGGTCGCGAACCTCCAACACCTTGTCGAGTTGTTCCTCGTCCTCGGCGATCAGCACCGACGCTTCGCTGTGTGCGAGGAGGTACTCGACCTCCGACGCAGGCGAGGTCGGATAGATCCCAACCGGAACGGCGCCGATCCCCTGGCCACCGATGTCGGTGAACAACCACTCAGGGCGGTTCTGGCTGTGGATCGCGACCCGGTCGCCGACGCCGACGCCGAGCTCGGCGAGCGCCATCCCGATGCGGGCGGCCCGCGTTGCGTACTCACTCCACGTGTGGGTGACCCACACGCCGAGCTCGTGATGGCGGAGCGAGACTTCGTCGCCCATGTCTGCCGCTCGTGCCGCCAGCATGGCAGGCAGCGATGCAGGCTCGGCCGACACCGCCCTGGGCTCAACAACGGTTGCGCTCACGATTCCGCCCCTCCGAGATAGACCTCGTGGACTTTCGGGTGTGCCTGGATCTCGCCCGGTGTGCCGATGGCGACGACCGAGCCGAAGTTGAGGACCATCACCCGATCGGCGAGGTCCATGACCAGATCCATCTGGTGTTCGACGAGGATCATGGTGATGCCGAGCTCCCTCCGCAGCTGGAGGATGTGACGGGCCGTGTCCTCGGTCTCCTCCTGGTTCATCCCTGCGACGGGCTCGTCGAGCAGTAACAGCCGCGGTTCCATGGCAACGGCGCGACCAAGTTCGATCCGCTTCTGCACGCCGTACGGAAGTGCACCGACCGGCATCGATCCGTAGTCGGCGAGGTCGAGCAGATCGGCGATCTCAGCGCAACGCTTGCGCTGCAACCGCTCCTCGTTGCGGGCTTTGCCCCACCAGAGCGGCCCCGAGATCGGGCCGGCCTTCAGCAGGTGGTGGCGGCCCAGCATCAGATTGTCGATGACGGACAAGTTCGTGAAGAGCGCGAGGTTCTGGAACGTGCGGGCAACACCGAGCTCGGCGGTGTCGGCAGGCTTGAGATCGAGAAGGTTCACGCCAGCCAGTTCGGCCGTGCCGGTCTGCGGCTTGTAGACCGCGTTGAGGCAGTTGAAGATCGAGGTCTTACCTGCCCCGTTCGGTCCGATCACGGCGAAGAGTTCGCCCTCGTTCACCTGATAGGTGACGTTGGTCAGCGCATGCACGCCGCCGAACGAAAGCGACACATCGCGCACATCGAGGAGTACATCGAAGGGTGAGACCTCTGGGGAAGTTGCGGTTGCGGCGGTCATCACGAGCTCCAACTCCTGTGAGCGCGATAGCTCTTCACCTGGTCAAGGCGAGTCCGGCCGCCCTCGCCCATACCGAGGTAGTACTCCTGGATGTCCTTGTCGTCTCGGAGTTCGGCGGCTGGCCCGGCCTTGGCGACCTTGCCGTTCTCCAGGATGTAGGCGTGGTCCGCAATCGACAGCGCCATCTGTGCGTTCTGCTCGATCAACAACACGCCCGTGCCCTGCCGGTTGATGTCGGTGATGACGTCGCGGATTTGGTCGATGATGCGGGGAGCGAGCCCGAGCGACGGTTCGTCGAGGAGCAACATGCGAGGCTTCGACATCAGCGCCTGTCCGATGGCCAGCATCTGCTGCTCGCCGCCTGACAGATACCCGGCCGATCCGTCCCACCGATCCTTGAGGACAGGGAACAGGCCGAGCACATGTTCATACGCCTCTTCCAACTCAGCGCGACCGGGTCGATGCACCAACGCACCAGCCCTCAGATTTTCTTGAACGGTGAGGTCCGGGAAGATCCTGCGGCCCTCCATCACCTGGGCGAGGCCGTGGCCGACGACGCTGGCGGTCGAGCGAGCGGTGATGTCCTCGCCGCCGAGCGTGATCGCGCCCTTCGTCACTCGACCCCGATGGGTCCCGAGCAATCCGCTGATGGCTCGCAGCACCGTGGTCTTGCCGGCACCATTGGCGCCGAGGAGTGCGACAATCGCTCCGCTCGGAACGTCGAGGCTCACGCCACGGATGGCGAGAATCACGTCGCTGTAGACGACCTCGAGATTCTGTATCGACAGCACACCATCAGCCGTCTCCTTCATCAGCAACGCCTCGTTCCCTTGAGTTGCCAGCGCCTCCGGTTCGGTAGGCGGCCAGCCCTTGCAAGGTACGATTCGGCCCCAAATACCAACAGGGCACTTGGTCCCAGTGGGTTCCGCAGCGGCCCGACTGGCCATCGTCGGCGAGCTGAGGCAGCGCGCGCAGGGCCTCAGGATCGACAACAATGTCGCTGGCCGAGTGATCGACCCGGAGGAGAAGCTTGAACTACAACCTGTTTCTTCTCCTCACCGCTACCACGGTCGGTGGCGTTGCGGGGGCGACGGCGATCTATTCCGGCCAGTCGCCCAACCGGTCGGGGTCCGCCGCCACGCTCATCGCCGGCCTCGTGGCCACGGTTGTGGCCACCATCGTGGTGGCCACGCGAGAGGGCTCGGAGTTCTTCAGCATGCTCCACCTCTACTACTTGATCGGCACCATCGCCGTCCCGATGGCCGGGCTCGGGCTTCTGATCAACTGGAAGCACCAGCAATTCCTCGGTCGGTTCGTCGGAGCACTCGCAATCCTCGTGGCGCCGCTCGGCATCTACGCCAGCCACATCGAACCGTTCTGGCTTCGCCTGGACGACGTCGCTCTTCCTTCACCTGCATCGATGGCTGGCTTGCGGATCGGCGTGCTCGCCGACCTCCAGACCACCGAGATCGGCGAGTACGAACGCAACGCCATCACTGAGCTCATCAGCCAGGGCCCAGACATCGTGTTGATTCCCGGTGACTTCTGGCAGATGAGCGATGCCGACTTCCAAGTGCAGGCACCGGCCTTTGCCGCCGAACTCGCCAGGCTCGATGCCGCCGTGCCCTTCGTCTTCATGGTGAAGGGCAACACTGACTCGGTGGCGGGTCTCCGCCAACTGGCGGTAGGCACCAGCGTGGTCGTGCTCGACAACGAAGTGGCCAACATCGACGTCAACGGCCAGGCAGTCCGCATCGGTGGCATCACGCTCGCCGGCGACGAAGCTCGGGCCTCAGCGGCGATCCAACAGCTCACAGATCGGGCGACCGGCGCGTTCGTTCCGCCGCCCGAGC
>RCMY010001856.1_pt1 | contig 19486 bp, 15 predicted proteins | sample 2041341 | NCBI WGS metagenome assembly RCMY01 (sample SAMN09708234, study PRJNA481090) | Marine sediment metagenome, whole genome shotgun sequencing project. | reverse complement strand
GTTTAAAAGGTTGGTTTGCTTTTTTCCGGCACGCCGCGCCATGCGCACCAGAAAATGCGAGATACCCATTACCACAAATCCGGCCAGCAGGCTGATGAGGCTGGCCTTCCACGACACGGCAAAGGCGATACCGCCGTAAATCAGCGCCTGGATGAGAAAAGTGATTACGGTCGCGCCGTTGACGAAAGCATCGGAGGCGCGCTGTGCCTCGGTGGCCAACGCATTGGTCAGCTTACCAATTGGCTGATGCAGAAAATATTCCCAGCGGCTGCGCAGAATGGAATGCAGCATCTGCAGGCGCAAATCGGTCGCAATACGGGCGGCGGTATAGCCGACTTTCTTCTGTGCAATCAGCAGCAGCAGACTTTTTAAGGTAACACCAACCACGATGATAATTAACATCACATTAATGTTGGGATCAATACCAAACCGGGCCAGCGACTCGGTAACGAATTGTTCAAAGGCGTTTTGTTGTGCCGGGCCGGCCGCACCGGCATCGTTGCTGATAGCAATATTGAGCATGGGCAGCAACGCCGACAGACCTACGCCTTCAGCAATACCGGCGAGCAGCAGCGCTACCAGCATGACCAAGGTCTGCCAGGGATAGGTTCGAAAAAAACTCAGCATTAACTGCATTATGTGCGGTGCTTATTGTGCTTTCGAAAAATGGCGTCGCATTATGCCCGATGCCTGCGCAATAAGCATGTGGCAAACGTGAGGGGTTTAACGTTCTCGGGTTAGCAAATAGGCGCTGGCCGCAACCACAACAAAAATGGGTGCCAATACGCTGAAGGCGATATTCAGCTCAAGCATTAAGCCCACAGTTTGAATAATTTGCGTGCCGAGATAAAAAAGTATGCCGACAATAGCGCCCACGGCGATTTGCTTACCCAGGCTGCCGCGCGGTGATTCCAATCCTGCCCCGAGCGCGGTAGCAAGCAACACCATGGCACCGGCCGCAAAGGGAATGCTGGCTTTAGTCCAGAATGCCAGCTCATAGGTGTCCGCTTTTTGTCCGCGCGAGCGCAAATACTGCACGTATTCGCTGAGGCCGGATAGCGACATACCGGCGGTGGATAATGATAGTGCGGGCAACTCTTCGCGGGTCCAGAACGGTCCCATGCTTAATTTATCGATACGCCGTGTTGTCAGGCCACCCTGCTTGACTTCTTTGTACTCCAGGTCAAATAAAGTCCATTGGCGGTCTTCATGTACTTCGGCACGCTTGGCGTGAATGGCGACGCGCAGCTCACCATTGGTGTCAAACTGGTAGAGGTCGATGTCTTGCGGAATCTGACCGAGACGAAATTCGCGCACGTTCATGTAGTTGCGGCCGTCGGTTGACCACAGTCCGCGGTCTTCCAGCAGGTTAGCATCGCCGCTGCGCATCACGTTGCGCGTGGCTTCTGCCTTCTGATGCAATGGTGCCGCGACATATTCTGTCAATAAGCCCAGCGTCAACATCAACAACAGCGTTGGAATTGTGATCGCCGTGACGATGCGCCGCAAGCCCATACCCGCAGCCCGTAATATAACCAGTTCACTGTGTTTGGCCAACGATGCCAGTCCCAACAGCGTGCCGAGCAAAGTAATGGCGGGTGCCAGATCCAGGGCGCGCTGCGGCAGGGTGAAGGCCATAAAAAGTAACACCTGTGGCAGCTGGTATTCGTAATTGATTCGTTCTAACTCACCGACAAATGCCACCAGTCCGAATATGGCCATCAGCACAACCAGCACAACCAGCCAGGATTTGCATAAAGTAATGGCGATGTAGCGATCAATTATTAGCATCAGCTATTTTTTTAGTTTGGGAAGAATGAGTAGTAAGGCCAGCAGCACCAGCGGAAACAGGTACGCCGACCACAGGCCTGGAACTGCACTAAGTGTGCCTTGTTCAATTGCGTTTCGCAGCGCACCAATAAGCCCGAGCAGCAGCGCGTACACTACGATAGCGCTAAAAAAAATGCCAAACCGCGATTGGCGCGGCTGCGAGCGACTCAGTGGCACGGCCAGCAGGGCCAGCAGTATGGTTGCCAGCGGGGTTGATACGCGCCACTGAAATTCGGCAATATCCTTGGGCTGATCCGACGCCGCCAGACTGGCTGTAGGTTCCGCCTTGCGCTTGTAGCTACTGAGCTTTTCTGCTTCCGGTATGTGGGTAATGAGTTCCTTGAACGCCATGCTGCCGTCGCCAGGGCCCTCGCGATTGAGTAAATAGAGGTGGCCGCGCAAAAATTTCACCTTGCGATCTTCTTCGGTCGACGTTTCCGGTAAATAAGCCTCCTCAGCTAATATTATTTCTGATTTCGGACCGCGATCGGCTTGCATGAACACGTCGTGCAGGCGTTTTTGCTCGCGATCAACGACACGCGCGTAGAGCACATAGCCGCTGTCTTGTAGTTTGATAAAGCGGTCTGCAGTCAATGTTGTAATATCGAAGTCATCTACCAACTGTGATTCCAGTCGATAGCTTTCGCCATAGGCCCATGGACGACCAAATATCGACAGCACGGCAACCAGCACGGCAAATACCAGCGCCAGCTTGGCGACTGCGGCCATAATGCGCAGTTCGCTTATGCCGGCTGCTTGCATAGCGGTCATTTCCGAGTCCTGGTGCAAGCGGCCAATCGCAGCAACAATCGATAGATATAGCGCTGAGGGCAGCAGCGTTTCAAGTGCAATCAGCGTGTTCAACAAAATCAGCCGCATTGCTGTGGTCGGCTCAATGACGCCGTCGGCCGCCTGGGTGAGCTGTATCGCGGCTGTATAGGCAACGAAAAGCACAACCAGCAGCCCAAAGCCCAGCATAAACGGGCGCAGAATTTCCTGCGTTAGGTAGCGGTCAATGATCAAGAGAGCGTCAGTAGTTCGAGTGCTTATTGGTTTGGCAGTAGGGGGAATATTGTACCGGAGTATGTCGGGTTGCGTTTGTGCTGTCTTATTAATTTGAGCTGTTAAAAATACTGCGCCGATTTGCCGATTACGGTAAGCTCCGGCACCGATTTGAACTGATATTCCAGAGGCGCAAAATAAGCGGCAGCAACTCGCATACGCAAACTGAGCCATTAGCTGTCATCTGGCTGCTAATGGGCCAAAAGGCGGGTGATAATAATCAGCTGCTGGCTCTGGCAGAGGCTATTGGCCAGCCCTTTGTTAGCAAGCAGTTCCACTACAAGCCCTACGAATTGCTTAGCAATCGATTGTTGCATGTGACTCTGGCAGGTGTTGATCGTCAGCATTCAAGCCAGCTTGCGCCGCCATGGCCGCGCTTGGTTATCACCGCGGGGCGGCGCAACGAACCGGTAGCACGCTGGATTCGAAAACAATCTGCCGGTCAGACGCGTATCGTGCATATCGGCCGACCGTGGGCAAGCCTGGACGTATTCGATTTGATCATCACCACGCCGCAGTATTTTTTGACCGAGCGCGATAATATCCTGCATCTGCCATTACCGCTGCATCGGCTCACGCGTTCCAAATTGCAGGCAGCGGCGGCCGCGTGGCAGCCGCGCCTGGCGCATTTAAAGCGGCCATATACGGTGCTGCTGGTGGGTGGCAACAGCGGCCGGTTTGTGTTTACGCCGGCCAAGGGCGAGGCGTTGGGCACGCTGGCCAATGAGCACGTGAAAGCTTGCGGCGGTTCGCTGCTGGTCGCCGACAGTGCGCGCACGCCCGATTCAATGTTTGCTGCCTTGCAGCAGCAGCTCAACGTACCGACTTTTATCCATCGTTGGCGTGCTGGAGCCGAAGATAATCCCTATATGGCATTATTGGGCCTGGCTGACCAGCTGATTGTGACCGGTGAGAGTATGTCTATGCTGGCCGAGGCCTGCAGCACGAATAAACCGGTGTTTATCTTCGATCCTGCGGATGGTGACCCGCGTTGGTGGCGTTACCTGCGCAATTATCACCACAAACCACTCAGTCACCAGCTTGCCATGCGTTTTGGCCCGCAGCGTATGCGCCGCGATGTCGGCAATATTCAGCGCGCGCTGGTAGCCAGCGGGCGGGCGAACTGGCTTGGTGAGGAAGCGGCTGCAGTGCCGCTAAAACTGGCGCAGACAAGCGAGTTGCAACGAGCGGCCGAGCGAGTCAAGGCATTGCTTGTGTAACCCGATTAAGCTGATGATGTTAATCAACGTGAGCCCTTAAGCGGCGGCGGCCTGCGAAACTTGCGCTAGTGGATGTTGTGGCGCAGGCGGCAGGTCCGGGGTTTGTGCCAACACCTCGAACGCATCGTGACGCACGTGGTTGGAACGCATTTCGGCACGCAGAAAATCTTCGCTGATAACGCCATCGTTGACACACTCTTTTAGCAAACCGAAGAAAAAATTTTCCTGATTTTTATCAGGGTGCGCTTTGTACTTACCGCGGAAAGCATATTCGCCCAGCAGATGCCGGCGAGCGCGCATAAACCACACAACCGGTGGGAAAAACGGGAAGCGTTCTGCCTGTCGCCAATCGGTAGGCAGGCCGGTTTTCCACGGCTGGGTTCTGCGCCGCGTGGTATGCAGCATTTTTGTTGCGGTGTTAAATTTGTCGAAATCGTTCCACTCGGGTTCCAGCAGGCCGATGGTTTCGCGATCCTCGGTGCCCAGGCATATCCAGTTCTTGTAATCCAGCTTGAAGTCGAACATGGCGCTGAACTGCGCCTCGGCTTGCCAGTGGGTGAGCTTGGCGCAATCGAGCAGCATCACGCTGCTGGCCATACACTTATCGATCATGCCCTTGCTGCCTGAGCGTGGCCGGCACATAATCGCCTTACCCTGCATGTCGCGTGACAGCAGTTCCCAAATGTCGGCGGCGGCGAAAATATCGGGGTCAATCACAATGGCGCGGCCTTGGTAACACATCAGCTCGGGCGGCAGAAAGCGGGTTGGGGTGAACGACTGTAAATCGTCATTCAGCCACTCGCGTTTCACGCCGTCGCGCAAGTATTGCCGACCTTCGTGTGCCGCAAACCACGGGTAGTCCTGCATCTCGATAATACGCACGTCAAACTTGTCGTTGTTTTGCGAGAAACGCCGTAACGCGTATGCGGCAACTTTGGCACCAGCCATTTGTTTATGGTTGGTTTGAATGAAAACGCAGTGGTCCATGGTCGTTGAATTTCCTTCGATAAATTTCCCGCATGGTAGCGGAATCTGTGGCTGCACTCAATTGATCAGGCAGTGAATATTGGTGTGCCTGGGCCTACGCCGAGGCGCTTGCAGCCTGCAATTCCTGTTCTGCAGCCGGGCCGTAGTTAAACATGGGGTGTAGCTGCTGAGCGACAATTTTATGCAAGGTTTGCAACTGCTCGTCGTCGAAATAATCTTTGTAGCCGCCGACTTTCGCCTTGCGCACCTTGTAAGTGTTGGGATCGTTTTTGTCTTTCGCCACCATGCGGCTGCCGCTAAGCCAGAACGTGCGCTTTTGCTCCATTTTGCGCATGTTATCGACTGACGCAAACTCAACAGCGTCTGTGACTTGTTGGTCGCTGCCGGGCGTGCCCAGGAAGCTAACGATGTTGTTGAGCGTGCCGGCAGTATCGCCGCGCAGGTCTTCGTAGCGCACTATCAAAAGATCATCTATACGGTCTGCTTCATTAGCCCATAAATTGAGATAATCGATCACAGCGCTCAGGCCGGAATCTTTAGCCATAACAAAATCAAAAATTTCGATATCGCTGCCGTGTTCCGGATATTTATTAAGCGCTTTTTTGCCCGCTCGCATGCGGTATTTCCACTGAAAAAACTGCGACACGGCAACGTCCAACGGGTTGCGCACCAGCAGCACGACTTTGCTGGCGTAAAAATCAGCCTTGCTGTCGCGGTTGCCGGTATAGTCCTTGACGTAGTTGTCATGGGTGAAAAACAGTTTCGGTATGGCCTTGTTTTTGCGATGCAGGTTGTCGAAACCGATTAAATGACGTTCGCTCAAGCCGTGCTGTAATTGATAAAAGCGCGACAGCAATACCCGCAGCCAGGTGCGACCGCTTTTGCCAAACGACACGATCACGGCGTCGGCCAACTGCAGCTTGCGATACTCCTCCTTACCGCGCAGCCAGCGTTCTATACGGATTTTTTTCTCTTTTGGTAAGAAGAAAACCGCGTTGAGAATTATAAAACGGCTGATTTTTTTGAATACAGTGTGCATTAAGCGTGCGTACCTAAAAAATTAATATCTGAGGGAGAGCGACGACGTTGCCTGAGTTGCGACGATTTGCACAGGCAATATTGCATTTGCGGAATGTGTACGTAAACTGTGCTCGCCGCTGGCACTCCGCCGTGCGCATATTATACCCGACTAGCAAGCAGTGCATGAAAGCGAAAATAGCATGGAAGCCACAAAACTACGAAGCACGCGTTGGCAGCGTGCGCATTCGCTGTTTAAGCACACTGCGTGAGCTGCGCGCTAAACATTACCCCATCGAGCTGTATAAGGAACGCCACGAAGCAGCCTATCGCGCGGTGGTTTTTTCCAAGGCTTATAACAGTAAAGATATAGCACTTGCCGAACGCTTACAGCAGCGCGGCGTAAAAATTGTGTTCGATATTTGCGACAACCATTTTTTGTTAAGCGACGATCGCGTCACGCGTCTGAAAAAAATGTTTGCGTTGGCCGATCACTGGGTAGTCTCCAGCCACGCGTTGGCACGGGTGGTGCAGCAACATGTTGGCAACGAAAAGCCCATCACCGTGATTGAAGATGCGGTTGAAGAAAGCCTGACGGGTAACCGCTTTGATATTAGCGGTCGGCTGAAAGCGCAGTGGCAACTGCACGGGCTTGATCGATTTTTACACGCTCCGGCGCATGCAAACGCCGCCCATCTGGTGTGGTTTGGCAACCACAAAGCCAGCTATCAAAACTCAGGCCTGGCGCACGTTGCCAGGCTGCGTTCGCTGCTGGAAAGCACACATCGCTCTAACCCTATTACCTTGACCATTATCAGCAACTCGCGGTCCGCGTTTGAGCAGCTGTTTATTGACTGGCAGCTGCCGCTGCATTACATCGACTGGAGTGCGCATACCTTCTTCAAGGCTATGCGGCGGCATAGTATTGCCGTTATTCCTATCGAGGTGAACGCATTTACCGAGGTCAAAACCAATAACCGCATCGCCCAGTCGCTGTTTTTGGGCTTGGGGGTGGTAGCAGACAGCATCGACAGTTATCGGGTGTTTACCGAATGCGCCTGGCTCGATCGCTGGGAAGCGGGTTTGCACAGCTATCTCGAAAATCCGACCAGCATCGCCCAACATGTAGATGATGCAAGAGACATCATCCAGAAGCAATTTAGCGCGCCCGTGATCGCTGCCCGCTGGCAGGCGTTGTTTGAGTCGCTCTAAGGTTTTCTGTATAGCGCAAATAACTCGTCACCCTGACCGGAAAGTTTTGCCGCTGGCACGTATAGTTTAGCCAGCCATTTACGCAACTTGCGCTTTTTCGACGGTACGCCGGTATTGCCGAGTTTATAGTCAAGACTCTTCAGCACCAGCTTCGGCTTCACCGGCTTGCGCAGTTCGAGTAGCCGCAGGCCCTGCTGTTCGGCAAGAATGGCCAGACTCGCTGCGCAAAATAGCATTAAATGACGCGGCACGTCGTTGGCAAACCAGTTAACGCCGAACCAGCGACGACCCAGTGCCTGACTGTTGGGTGTTCTGATCAGGATTGTGCCGCCGGGCTTGGTGACACGCACCATTTCGCGCACTAACTCAGTCGGGTTGGCTATGTGTTCAATCAGGTGATGTGCGGTGACGAAGTCAAACGACTCCGCAGCAAAGTTGGCCGCTTTGAGGTCGCCATGAAACACCTCAAGACCTTGCTCGCGACATATCGCCAGGGCTCTATCATTAAACTCGACGCCCTGACACTGCCAGCCGATGGACTTCAACCGCAATAGAAATTCACCATTACCGCAGCCAATATCCAGTACTTTGCCATTGGGCACATAGGGAATAACATCGGGCACCGCTGTTTTTGCGCGGAAAGGTTGAGCTTCTGCCGCATCGAGCTGCGCGTAGCCGAGACAATGTTTCAGCGTAGAGCGTTCCCGCGAGGAAAATTCAATGCGTGTTGGCGTGGAATGCACCGAATACGATTCAGGGTAGAAATTGGCTATTGCCTCGTGAGTGGGTAGCGGTTGTTGATAAATCAGGCCGCATTGCGTGCAGCGATGATAGTCGTAAACCGTTGTGCCATTGAACATCAGATCCCTGCTACTGAAATCGTATGCTCCCGCCCCGGCGCAAACCGGGCAGGTGCTGGCTTGCTGGCCAAGCAACGGTTTAATTCTGCTAATCACTTTTTGTAATTCATCCTCAGGAGTGGTGCCGCCAGGCAGTAATTTCTGCCCGAGCGGCACTGCCAATTGTTGTCTGTATAGCTGCCGATGGATAGCTGTAAGGTCGCGTAAATTATTAAGTAACCCCAGCCGCAGCAGCAGCTTTGCAAACCAGCCGGCACCGGACCCGGCGACTAGGCGTTGTTGCAACCAGGAGCCAGGACCACGCCGGTAGGGCAGGCCGAAGATTGCCAGCGGCTTGCCCAGCCGCGCGACCTCAATCATCATCGACATGCTGTCGCCGGTGACAATGAACTGGTCGGCCAGGCCTAGTAAGGCATGATAGGGGTTTTCGCTGGCGTCCGCTGACCAGCAGTACAAGCGCGCATTGTCGGGCAGCGCCTGCTGTAAATATTCGACTACAGCCGGCGGCGTGCGGCGGCTGGTGCTGACATACAGCATTCCATTGCCGGCTGATTGCTGCGCGGCGTCAAGCAGTTCGCGCGCTGTACTGGGGTCAAAGCGGAACGGTTTGGTTTGACCGCCAACCAGCAATGCCGTTATCGGCCGTGGCAACTCGCTAAAACGTTCACGCCAGGCCGCAGCGGCTTCTGCAATTGCCGCCGCGTTACTGCGCATCAGCGGCAGATCCAGCGGTAATACGCGGGAGTTTGCTGGTAGCAAGTACTGCGACGGCACGATAATCAGGCTGAAACGCCGCTTCCAGCGTTTCGGTCTGCCCAGTAATACAATTTGACTTTGACCGTTCGATTGCTGCTGCACCCACAGCGCGGCCATTGCTGCGCGGCGGCCGATAGTCAGTATCAGGTCCGGCCAGGGTGGTTGGAGCTGGTCTGAACGCGCCAGGTCGAGATGGTAGAGCGACGCTTTAAACGGTGGCTTGCCCAGTATATATTGCTGTTTTGGCAGCATCCGTTTGATCGCAAACGGCAGGCCCAACGCTTCGGCAATGATTTCAACCTGTGCGTTGTCACCGGGTTTATCGCCGATCACCAGCCAGATCAGTGGCGCGTTAGTATGTGCTGGTTCTGCCATTTAACGAATCAGGCCGCGCCGATACAATTGCAATAAAAACCCCCACACATGAATTAAGGGGCGACGTCGCACCTTTTCTGGAATTTCAATATTTTTGCCAGAGTGGCGCTGCAGTTTCCAGGCGATATAGTCCAGCCCGTTATCGAAAGTAAACAGCGCTTTAAGCAGCCGCAATACAGATAGCAACTTGCCCTGTATTTTCCGCGACGGCCAGGCAAAGCGTGCCGCAAAGCGACTTATGCGCGGCACCGTGCATTCGTACCTGGCGTCTTCGTCTTTGCCGTAGATAAGCAGCGTGTAGTTAAGCGCACTGGCGGTGAGGCGCGTGGCAGCGCAGTAATAGTCTAATGAAGCAGCCACCAGTTCGGCAGGGCGATTGGCTGTTTCTGAACGCAATTCTGCCGCGTACGTCATTTTAAACCCGCGCTGCCAGATTGTTTGCACGCTGCCGGTGGCGGGCAGGCGCGGCAGCACACGATTTAAAAAGGTGCGCACCGCCGTGGCCTGCGCGGCCTGCATCAGCTTTCTGCTGGCAGCGTCGCGGCACCAGGCGATGGCGGTCGGCTGCGCGAAGCGCGCCCAGATATACGAGTGAAACCAGCGCCACGACACGCCGCGCTGGAAGTCGGCCATCGACATCACCGCATACTTTGTGCGCAACGTTCGCGCGCCGGCGGGAATCTCTAAATAGAACACATTAGGTGCCAGCACTCTGTTAGCAATAGCCTGCAGTCTGCTGTCGTAGAACGATTGATAGTCGTCGACAATAAGGTAAAGGTCGACGATACCGTCGAGCAAATCGCCGCTGCGCAGGCAGGAGCCGTAAAACAGTACGGCGGCAATCGAATCGCCGTGGCGATCACGCAGCGTTTCTAGCAACAGCTCCAGCGTCGGCGAAGACGGAAATTCCTGCTGCAAGGCAACAGCTTTTGGTCTTACAGTTGCATTCATATGGCGGTCAACTTGCTTATAGTTTGATAAATGTTATTTCTCCCCCGTTGCTAATAATCACTGGACCCGCCGCGCGGCGGGCATGAAAAATCTCACCGTCGAGATTATAGCTGCCGTCCAGATTAAGTTTGATATGTTGCTGCGCATTATGGCTTAAATAGCCTGCCTGCGGATTAACGAAGCGGTTCGGCCGACCGCGCAACACCGCCGGAAAGGCGCGCAAAAAGTTCTTTGGCGAGTCAAGAACTGCAGTTAGCCGCAGCGTCCCCGGTTGTTGGCCCCAATAAGGCCGAATGCCGAGGAATAAACGGTGCAGAGTGCTTATCAACAGCAACACCGTATCCTGCTCCCCCACCTCAGCGGCGTGATCCAACGAATAGTTAAGCCGCACCGGTTGATAAAACTGCGGGTCACGGCGCAGCCAGCCCCATACGGTACGCACCAGTCCCATGCCCAGACTTAGTTGATCGCCAAGGCCGCGTGAGTGAATTTCTCTATGCGCATATTCAGTACCCTGCATAATAATGCCAGCACCCATAAACATGCCATAGCTAGCGGCCTGTTGCGGACTGGGCTGCACGCGCAGCACCGAACGCTGCAATAGCTGATAATTATGCTGTTCCCCTTGAGCCCACTCAGCGAGACGGTTGACGGCGCGCAACAGCTTACCGTTCATGCCGACATCAGCAGCGGTCATATTGGCCGTGCCGCCCGGCAGCACTACCACGCGTGGCGGCTGGGCAAATGGCGAATTATCCAGCAGATGAGCCAGCACGGCGGCAACCGTGCCGTCGCCGCCGTTAATAGCCAATACATTGATAGCCTGATCGGCAAACTCTTGTAACGCTGGTCGAATCGCCGCGCTGGTTGCGGTTTTGCGATGCTGTATACCAGGTTGCCGGGCCAGCAGCGCTTCAATTTTCGCCAGGTTTTTGCGATTGCCACGGCTGGTGGAATTGCTGATCACTCCTAATGCAACAGAGTCCAAATGTTTACAAATCCTGGTTAGTCTTTTGGTGTTTTCACTGTTGCCAGTAAGCGTTTAAGCGCGGCTATGCTATCACGCCGCGTGGCGACTGCGAGCAGTGTCAGCAAGCTTTCCCGGTTGTCAGCGCTGTGCTAGTGTGCGGCGTCATGGAAATCCTGTATTTAGAGCCAAGAGTCGCCGCTCAGCTGCCCAGCGAGCACACGTTTGATCACATAATGCGCTTGCAGGGGGAGGCCATACGCGCCAAGGAGGGGCGCCACACTTACCGTATTCAACTCGGTGACGGTAGCTATTTTATCAAAATTCATCACGGCATTGGTTGGCGTGAGATCATTAAAGAGCTGTTAAGTTTGCGCCTGCCAATCGTCAGTGCGCTGAACGAAAAAAAGGCCATAGACTTTTTGCATGCCCGTAATATCACCACCGTAGCATTGGCGGGCTATGGTCAGCGCGGTAGTAATCCCGCTCGCACGCAATCGTTTATTATCACCGACGCGCTGCGGGACAGCGTTACTTTGCAGGATGTTACCGAGCAATGGCCGGCACAGCCGCCCAACTTCAAACAAAAGCAACTGTTGTTGCACTCGGTCGCGACGATTGCGCGCGCAATGCACGCGGCGGGAATGAACCACAGAGACTTTTATCTGTGTCATTTTCGAATGCTGAAGGCAGACGAATTCACTGCCGACAAAGCACCGCCGCTGTATTTAATGGACCTGCACCGAGCACAGATCAGAGCGGCGGTGCCGTTACGCTGGCTGGTAAAAGATATTGCCGCGCTGTATTTTTCGGCCAGCGATATTGAACTCACCGCGCGCGACTTTTATCGGTTTATGCGGCTTTACCGGGGCACTGACTTGCGCACTACGTTGCGCGAAGACGCGAGTTTTTGGCGCGCTGTCAGAGCACGCGCCGAACGTTTTTATCAGCGCGACTGGCAGCGACCCATGCCCGTGCACTTTGCTTCGCCTTCTCACTCTCAACCAGCCTCGACATCTTGAATATTTTTATGCTGACGACCGACTACCTGCCGAATATTGGCGGTATTGCGGCGCATGTGTATAACCTCAGTTATGCCTTACATCAGCTGGGCCACCGTGTTGTCGTTATTAATCCGCTGGCGGGCGATACAGCTGGCGTCAAATTTTGTGACGATGATATTCCGCTGATTAGAGTCGCGATCAATAGTAAACAAAAGCGCTTCCGTAACAAGATGTATCGAAAGTTCCTGTTTGGTCGGGCGGCCAGGCAAGGTATCGACGCGGCCGTCAAACGCTTTGGCGATCCAGACATTATCCACCAGCACGATTATCAGGACAGCACCGCAGCCGGTGCCGCCTGGTCTGACCGTGTGCCCTGGGTATGGACCAACCACAGTTCGCGCTTTCTGCGCGACACCGAGCGCGGCACAAAAATCCGCTACACCAAAATGCGCTATCGCAAGGTAGCCGGTTTCATCGCGGCCAGTGAGGAGCGGCGCGATAAAACCGCCGCACTTTGGCCATGTTCACCGCTGGTGTATATTCCTAACGGGGTTGATACCACGCGTTTTCACGAACACGTAGCGGTTGATCGCGCTGCCTATGGCGTGGGCAAGGACGATTTCGTCGTGCTCTGCCCCAGCCGCATGGTGAGCAAAAAAGGCGTGCTGTATCTGGCGCAGGCGGTAGCACCTGTGCTGGCTTTGGCGCCCGAAATAAGCTGGAAGTTTGTCTTTCTTGCCAGCGAGCAGGCGGCTAATACTAATTCCAGCTTTATCGATGAGATTAAAAATGTGCTGCAGGCAGAATATGCGGCAGGTCAGGTTGTGTATCTGGGCAATATCCCGCTGCATAAGATGCCAGAGGTCAATGCGCTGGCTGATATCGTGATGATGCCTTCGCTGGTAGAGGCGGTGAGCTTATCGGCACTTGAAGCAATGGCGACGCGCGTGGCATTGATCGCCAGCGATGTTGGTGGTCTGCCGGAAATCGTGGAGCATGAACAAACTGGTTTGCTGGTGCCACCGCGCGATCCGGAAGCCATTGCGGCAGCTTTGGTCAGATTGGGTCGTGACCCGCAGCTGCGAGATCGATTGGCGGCGGCTGGTCAGCAGTTGGCGCAACAGCGCTATAGCTGGGAAGTGGCAGCGCACAAGACTCTGGCGTTTTATGAAGAGCTGCGCCACGATTTAGTACCCCTTCCAGGTGATATTGCCTAATGCAGTCATTCCAAAACGGACGTAGCCTATCAATCGGCAATCCAGCCGATTTGTCGCGACTAAAGTCGCTCCTACAAAGTCAGGCATACTGTTGTGGGAGCGACTTTAGTCGCGAATAGCCTGGTAGTGGGCGCTAGCGCCCACGCTCGGCTATGCCTTCAATAATCTCCACCGCCTTTTGAGGTCGACTGTATAAATCAGTTGTAGCGGCATAATTACGCGCATTGGCCTGCCAATGCGGGCGCTGGTCTGACGTTATCGCTTGCAACAATAGCTTATTGAATTCATCTTGCTGATAAGGCTCATCGGCAATCAGCAAACCGGCATCGGCCGCCTGCACATGAAAACTGAAACCGCAGGACGCCGTGACCAAAACGGGCAAGCCGGCGACCAGCCCCTCCACAATGGCGTTGCCCGCCGTCTCGCTCAGCGCAGGGTGCAGCAGCATATCGGCTGCGGCGAGAAAGCGTGGCACATCGTTGCACGGGCCGAGCAGGCGCAAACGGGAATCTACCGCAAGCCGCTGTGCAAGCTTTTTGTAACCCTCAATGTCACCCTGGCCTATGACTAGCAGCGCTGTTGTTTCGCGTACATTGACTGGCAGCGCGGCCAAGGCGTACAGAGCGCGGTCCACACCCTTGCGTTTAAAATCCGATCCGACCATCACCAGCAGCGTAGCGTCGGCCGGCAATTTCAGCTCGGCGCGGGTTGCTGCACGGTCGTTAGCTGCCAGGGCAGCGTCGATGCGCTGTTTGTTAATGCCCGGCGGCAGCGCGTGCCAGCGAGCCTCCGGCGTGTGGTATTCACGTTGGTAGTCGGCTTTTACACTGGGCGATATGTACATTATATGGGTTGTTGACGCCGCTTCGAATACAGCGCGTTCAAAAGCTGCGAATACGCGGTAACGCGGCAGCAAGCGATTCAAAGCACCGTGTTTTTTGCGCGCCTGGACAACGAAGCTGACGTCGGCGTTGTAGTACACATCCAGGCCCGGCATGCGGTTGAAGCCAACAATTACATCATAGCGCTGCCGCGCCAACTCTTGCTGTAGCTGCTGCACGTATTTTTTAGCGAGTGCGTGATTCGACCAGCCCTTGCAGGCCAGAATGTTTACCTGCAAGCCCTCCGGAATGTCGCCCTCCCAGCTGCGCGTGAAGACATCAACGTGGTGGCCACTGACGAGCGCTTGCTTGCTAATGTTGAGAAAACTTTGCTCCAGGCCGCCGTAGGGATAGAAGTTGAAAAGACAAAATGCAAAGTTCATGCTGAGATATGACCAGATTGTTGGTTATTGGTATTCGCCGCGCAAATACTGTATGCAACGCAGATGCGTTGCATAACCATAGCATTATAAGGCTCAGAGCCTAACGGCATCTCCCTAAGCCAAAACCACAGCTTCTGGTAAGGCGTAGGGTCGAATTCATTCGACCAAAAAGGGCGTTCTCAGCTTCACCGGTCAAATAAATTCGACCCTACAAGGGCACAGGCCATAAGTTCTAATATAAGGAAACGATAGTCGGCAAACCACAAAAATTGTACGTTTTACTGGTCGCACGGAATTTATCGTTGGCTAACAGTAGTATAATGGCGGGTTTGCAGCGGCCATTTTTCACCCAAAAGTGTTTTCAAACGCCGCCCGATTGTTAGCGAAAATATTGTTATGAACATCCTCATTAGCGGCGCTGCGGGCCAACTGGGCCGTGAGCTCTACGCCTGCGCGCCTGCAGCGTACAAACTGACAAGCCATGATCGTACAACGCTTGATTTAGCCGATACGGACAGTATAGCGGCGGCGTTAGAGCAGGCGCGGCCAGACGTCATTATTAACGCCGGCGCGTATACACAGGTCGACGCTGCCGAAGAAAATCGTCACCTGGCTGCTGCTATTAACGGCGAGGCGGTCGCGCAGCTGGCCGAATACGCAAAAACTGCAGGCGCAAGAGTCATACATTTCTCTACCGACTTCGTATTTCACGGCGACCAGACCACGCCGTATGCGACGGCGGCAGCTACGCAGCCAATTAATGCTTACGGGGAAAGCAAGCTGCAGGGCGAGCAAGCGCTGTTGGCGAAAATTCCACAGCAAAGCGTGCTGATTCGCACGGCCTGGGTGTACTCAACTTACGGTAATAATTTTGTTCACACCATGCTGCGTTTTATGCGCGAGCGTGAGTCGATTATTGTGGTCAGTGATCAGGTCGGCTCGCCTACCTGGGCCGCTGGTCTGGCGCAGTTTGTTTGGCAGGTCGTCGACCGCCCGGAGATGTACGGCATCTATCACTGGACCGACGCCGGCGTCGCCAGTTGGTATGACTTCGCCGTCGCCATTCAGGATATTGCGCTGCAGCTGGGTTTGCTGGACCGGCAAATACCGATACAGCCTTGCTCGTCGGAGCAATACCCCACAGCGGCAAAACGGCCGCATTACAGCGTGCTCGATAAAAGCGCAACAGTGGCGGCGGGTTTCGCGCCGCGCCATTGGCGTCACAGCCTGCGCGATATGCTCACCAACCTGGCAGCGGAGAACAACTAAATGCGGTTATTGGTTACCGGTGCGGCCGGTTTTATCGGCTCTAATTTCGTTCACTATTGGCTGCAGCAGCATCCTGACGATCAAATCGTCGCGTTAGACGCACTGACCTATGCCGGCCATAAAATCAATCTCGCCGACGTGCTAACCAGCCAGCAGCTGACTTTTGTGCAGGGCAATATTTGCAATACCGAGCTGATGACCAGCCTATTGGTCGAACACAACGTCGATACCATTGTCCACTTCGCCGCCGAAAGCCACGTCGACCGCTCTATCACCGGGCCAACGCAGTTTATTGAAACCAATGTGGTCGGCACGCATAGCCTGCTGCAGGCTGCCCGAGAAGTCTGGCTTGATCGCCGTCGGTGTGCGCATCGCTTCCATCATATCTCCACCGACGAAGTGTACGGCACGCTGGATGATTCGGCCCCGGCGTTTACCGAGCAACATCTGTATCAGCCCAACTCGCCCTACGCTGCCAGCAAGGCCGCTTCCGACCATTTGGTGCGCGCCTACCAGCACACTTATGGTTTGCAGGTGACCACGAGTAATTGCTCAAACAACTACGGTCCTTACCACTTGCCGGAAAAACTGATTCCGCTGTGTATTACCAATTTACTGCAAGGCAAGGCCTTACCGGTGTACGGCAGCGGCAAAAATGTGCGCGACTGGCTGTATGTAGAAGATCACTGCCGCGCCATCGACCTGATATTGCAGCAAGGCAAGGTGGGCGAAACCTACAATGTTGGCGGCAATAATGAATGGGCCAATCTGGATGTGGTGTACTTGCTGTGCGATTTGCTCGACCAGCAGTTCGGGGCCTCGCCAGAATTGCAGCAGCGCTATCCTGATTCGCTGGCCGCAGGTAACATTCCCAGTCGCGATGCAATTGAATTTGTTACCGACCGCGCCGGCCACGATTGGCGTTATGCCATCGACGCGACCAAAATCACTAATGAACTGGGCTTTAGCCCGGTTGAGAACTTTGCCAGCGGTATGCAAAAAACCCTGCGCTGGTTTCTAGATAATGCGGATTGGTGGCGCAGCGTGCAGCAAGATAGTGCAATGGCGAAAAGTTAATACTCCTTCAATAGTACCTGCAAGGAGTACCAGTGCGAAAAATAGATGTCTCAGTTTTGGCGAACGCGAACAACCGTTTTTTTATTTTCTACTTTTTATTTCTGCTCGCTTATTTCGTCAATTTTAATCACGACCACCAGTATGGCGTGTACTTTCTCGTACTGCTGTTCAGCGTGCCGACTGTGTGGGCAAGTTGGCGTGTATTGTTGCTAAGTACCCCGCTGCTGTGGGCCGCTGGTTTGTTGCTCTATCTGACGGTTAGCGTTTTATGGAGTGACTATCCCGGGAATGACTATGGCGCGCCAGTGCATTTCTTTGCGGCATTGTCTAAAGCGTTATTGACGCTGTCCTTTCTGTTTATCACTGCCTGGTTTGTGTGGAAATATCCGCATGAATTTTCCAGAGTTCTAAAGATATTGATCGTTTTGGTCGCAGTGATCGGCCTACTCTCCATTGTTCTATTCTACGCAGAAAATCCTTTCCCGGAGTCTCGACTGGTGTCTTTTGGTCAGCTTAACAATCCGGGCTACATGGGTTCAGTCAATGGTGTGTTTGCGGTTATTGCCGGCTATTTTGCGCTGGTCGCTACTAACACCAGGCAGCGTACGCTGTACACGCTGACTTTTATGGCGTTACTAACAGTGGTGATGATGGCCCAGGCGCGCAGTGCCGCTCTTGCTATGTTTATCGCTATCGCGCTACTGGTCATGTGCCAGGCAAGGAGCATGGCGGCGCGCTACACGCTTATTATTTGCGCCGTACTGGGACTAGCGTTATTTGGCAAGCCTCTATTTACGCGGCTCTCAACCGCAGGGGTTGATCTCACGTCTGATTTGCGGCTACAAATCTGGCACGATGCGCTGGCACAAATTTCCACTCATCCGCTCATCGGCGCGGGCTTTGGCTCACCGATGCAATTCACTACCAGCGGCGGTTTGTTTACCCACCCACACAGTGTTTATCTTTCTGTGACCTGGTATGGCGGCATTGTCGGTTTGTGTTTGCTGTTGGCAATGCTGGTGGCGGCTTATCGCGAGTGTATTTTTGCGGGGCGACAACACGGCAACTATCTTGCCTTGGCTTTGCTGGTCTACAGCAGCCTGTGTGTATTGGTGGATTACAGCGAGGTGATGAGCTTTCCGCGCGATATTTGGGTGCAGTTCTGGTTAGCCATAGCGCTGGCCGGCGGGGTGGCAATCAAGCGCAGGCTTGGGAGCTCGTGATCGTTCCTTAGCTCGCTCTGAAGCCAAACTGGCGGTATTGTGTGTCGCGTCCCAGCAGCATAACCAGCAGCCAGCGTGTGATGGCGCGGGGTGTTAGCTTTTTCTTCAGCAGGCTATTGATGCCGGTCAGGCTTTGAATGACGAAGCCCGTTTCTTGCAGGCTGCGGCGCAGGCTTTTCTCGGTAAAAAACCGCAGATGCGTGCGATCAAGAATGCCTTCATCTTTATATTCCCAATCTTTTTTTAACAGTAGTTCCAGCAGGTTTTTTTGGAAACGTACATTGGGAACCGAACCGACCAATACGCCGCCTTTGTTCAAGTTGGCTTTTAGCGATTTGAGAAACACCGTATGATCGTGCATGTGCTCAATCACATCATTGCAGATAACGACATCAAAGTAATTTTCAGGAATTTGTTCTGCCACCGTATCGAAGCTGCCAACCAGCACCTTGTGCAAATGCTGCCTGGCTTTGGCCGCTGCTTCAGGGTTCATTTCAACGCCCCAATATTCACAGTTGGCGCCAAAGTGCTTCCTGAAGCCGCCTTCAGCACAGCCTACTTCAAGAATTTTTTGACAGGTGGAGGGGAGGAACGGAAGCATTTCATCCCGCTCGTACGAGAAATATTTCATACTAATAGGTGTTTTTCCAAGCCTGATGGCGACGATTGTGTTGTGAGTGTGGCCTGCAATAATGGCAGTTAGTATACCCCAGCGTTGTGCGAGTATTTCCCATGGGGGGCGAAAAGAGTGCTCGCAACGCGAACAAATGCTACAACAATGTGGTCGTGAGCAACTCGACGGACGACCACCAAAAAAACCACTAACAAAGTCTGAAACCTTGTCGCAGGCTAATAAATGATAGAGCCAGTTCATGCGCGGGACGCTGCTGACTTCCCGCATGTATACGTCGTCATTCTTCACTTTGAAGCGGTCGATCAAACCTTGCAGTGTCTTGCCGCGCTGCAGCAATTGGACTATCCGAATTTTACCGTGCTGGTAATCAACAACAGCCCGGCTAGTTGTCACGCTGAGGATTTTGTTAAGCATTTTCCCGCTACCGTCAGTTTGTCGATGACCAGCAATCTCGGTTTTAGCGGGGGCTGTAACGCCGGTATTAGCTACGCGCTTGAACATGGCGCTGCTTACGTTTGGCTGCTGAATAATGATGCTGTGTGCCTCGAAGACAGCCTGATT
>RCMY010001855.1_pt1 | contig 19493 bp, 20 predicted proteins | sample 2041341 | NCBI WGS metagenome assembly RCMY01 (sample SAMN09708234, study PRJNA481090) | Marine sediment metagenome, whole genome shotgun sequencing project. | reverse complement strand
AACCGGATAAGGAGAAATATTATGGCGGCCCCTGTCGTCACCCTACAGCAATTGATTGAAGCCGGAGCTCATTTCGGCCACCAGACCCACCGCTGGAACCCGAAGATGAAACCATACATCTTTGGCGCCCGCAACAGTGTCCATATTCTTGACCTTTCGCAGAGCGTGCCCTTGTTCGCACGGGCTCTCGACTTTATCGCCAATGCCGTTTCGGCTGGCGGCAAGGTCCTGTTCGTTGGTACCAAGCGTCAGGCGCAAGAGCCTATCGCTGAAGCAGCCCGCGCAAGCGGCCAGCATTTCGTAAACCATCGCTGGCTCGGCGGCATGCTGACCAACTGGAAAACCATTTCCAACTCGATCCGCCGGATGAAAACCCTTGAAGAGCAGCTCGGTGGTGACACCGCTGGCTTCACCAAGAAAGAAGTTCTGCAGATGACGCGCGAGCACATCAAGCTGGAACTTTCGCTTGGTGGTATCCGTGATATGGGCGGCATTCCTGATGTCATGTTCGTAATCGATGCCAACAAGGAAGAACTCGCAATCAAGGAAGCCAATGTTTTGGGTATCCCGGTTGTCGCAATTCTCGATTCGAACGTTGATCCAAGCAACATCGCTTTCCCGGTACCGGGCAATGACGATGCGGCGCGGGCCATTCGCCTCTATTGCGAATCCGTTGCTGCAGCAGCCACCAAGGGCGGCCAAGACGCTTCGGTTGCAGCTGGCGCAGACCTCGGAGCAGCGGTTGCTCCTCCGGTTGAGCAGATTGTTTCTAGCGAAGCCAATGCAAGTGCAATGACTTCCGGAGAAGAAGCTGCGGTTGCCGATATTGCTGAAATAGCGGCCGAAATGGCACCGGCTGAAGCAGCTCCTGCTGAAGCACCGAAAGCTGATGAAAAAGCGGCTCCGAAAAAGGCTGCCGCCAAGAAGCCGGCTGCCAAAAAGGCTTCTGCAACAAAAGATGAAGCAACGGCAGACGAAAAAGCCTGAGCTTGAAGCATCTTTCTGCAGTCATATCTCGGCTGCTACGAAAATAATCGGGGCGACATTTTTGTCGCCCCAATTTCACATTTCCCGATCAAGAAATTGAGGAACAAATTATGGCTATTACAGCAGCAGCAGTGAAAGAACTGCGCGAGCGCACCGGCGCTGGCATGATGGATTGCAAAAAAGCGCTGAACGAAACCAACGGCGACGTTGAAGCAGCGGTTGATCTGTTGCGGACCAAAGGTCTTGCCGCAGCACAGAAAAAATCAAGTCGTACGGCAGCAGAAGGCCTGGTCGGCGTCTCCGTCGAAGGCACCAAGGGCGTTGCTGTTGAAGTGAACAGCGAAACCGATTTTGTTGCCAAGAATGACCAGTTTCAGGATTTTGTTGCCAAGGTAACAGCTGTTGCACTGGGTCTGAATGGTGATGATGTCGAAGCGCTGGCCGCTTCGGATTATCCTACCGGTGGCACCGTAAAAGACGTGTTGACCAACAATATTGCGACAATTGGTGAAAACCAGGCGATCCGCCGGATGAAGACGGTTGCAGTCTCCAGCGGTCTGATCGTTCCTTATATCCACAACGCGGTTACCCCGACGATGGGCAAGATCGGCGTATTGGTTGCGCTGGAAAGCACCGCCGGTGCTGATGTTCTCGAACCACTCGGCAAGCAGATTGCTATGCATATCGCGGCTGCATTCCCGCTGGCCCTGAATGCTGATGGCCTCGACCCGGAAATGCTCGCTCGTGAGCGCGCTATCGCTACCGAAAAAGCAGCAGAATCTGGCAAGCCGGAAAACATTGTTGAAAAAATGGTCGATGGAGCGATGGCAAAATTTGCCAAGGAAAATGCGCTGCTCAGCCAGACTTTCGTGATGGACAATAAAACCCCTATCGCGCAAGTCGTCGAGCAAGCCGGCAAAGCTGCTGGCGTTGAAATCAAGCTTACCGAATATGTCCGGTTCCAGCTTGGTGAAGGCATCGAGAAGAAAGAAGAAGATTTTGCAGCGGAAGTTGCTGCTGCGGTTGCTGGCTAATCGAGCAACAGTTTGAATATTTCAGGCGGTAACGCTTGGCAGCGTGGCGCGGACTATCTATGGTCTGCGCCATTGTTGTATTTGGGGCCGGGCATTGATTCCGGCGGGATAGGATTTGCATGAAACGACCGGCGTTCAAGCGGATATTGCTTAAGCTTTCTGGTGAAGTCCTGATGGGGTCGAGCGAATTCGGAATCGATCCGGAAACGGTCAATCGCATCGCTGCCGAAGTAAAGTCTGCGAAAGAGGCAGGCTTTGAGCTTTGTCTGGTCGTTGGCGGCGGTAATATCTTCCGCGGGCTGGCCGCTGCCGCCAAGGGCTTCGAGCGGACTAGCGCGGATTATATGGGCATGCTGGCGACAGTGATGAATGCGCTTGCTGTCCAGAATGCACTAGAACAAATTGGCTGCGACACCCGGGTGTTGTCCGCTATTCCAATGGCGAGCGTGTGCGAGCCTTACATCCGCCGCAAGGCGGTGCGTCACCTGGAAAAGGGCCGCATCGTTATTTTTGCTGCAGGAACCGGCAATCCCTATTTCACAACCGATACCGCAGCGGCACTACGCGCCGCGGAAATGGGCTGCGAGGCGCTGTTCAAGGGCACCAGTGTCGATGGCGTCTATAATGCCGATCCGAAAAAGGATCCTACCGCTACGCGTTATGACGAATTGAGCTTTGATCAGGTTCTGAGAGACAATCTGAAGGTCATGGACGCCAGCGCCGTGGCGCTTTGCCGCGAAAACAAGATACCGATTGTTGTATTCTCGATCCGCGAGCAGGGCAATCTGGCGACCGTATTGAGTGGCGGCGGAACCGCGACCATGGTCGGAACAACCGAATAATATTTAGGGGAAACAGCAATGGCAAAATATGACAAAGCCGATCTGCAAAAGAGGATGAACAGTACGCTGGAGGCGCTCAAGCATGATCTGAGCGGTCTGCGTACCGGTCGCGCCAATATCGCGCTGCTGGATACCATAACGGTAGAAGTATACGGTTCGAAAATGCCGCTCAATCAGGTTGCTACCGTATCGGTGCCCGAGTCACGCATGCTGTCTGTTCAGGTGTGGGACAAAGGCAATATCCAGCCCGTAGAAAAGGCAATCCGGTCTGCAGGCCTTGGCCTCAATCCGATGACGGATGGTCCCAATATCAGGCTTCCTATCCCTGATCTTACCGAAGAACGTCGCAAGGATCTTGCGAAACTGACCGGGCAATTTGCCGAAAAAGCACGGATCGCGATCCGCAATGTCCGACGCGATGGCATGGATGACTTGAAAGCCGATGAGAGCAAAAAGGAAATCAGCGAGGACGACCGGAAGCGGCTGGAGACCGAAGTCCAGAAGCTGACCGACGACATGATTGCGGAAGCCGACAAGCTCGCGGACGCAAAAGAGCAGGAAATCCTCACCCAGTGAAGCTCACGCGTTCCAAGGGTGGTTCTGGAGATCCGTTGCAAAGCGCCGCCGCCATATCGGACCCGACATATGGTGTCCGTCACATCGCGATCATCATGGATGGTAACGGGCGCTGGGCGAAGCGTAAGCATCTGCCGCGCGCGCTGGGCCACAAAAAAGGCGTCGAGGCGGTTCGGAACATTGTCCGCGTGGCCGGGAACATGGGCATAGAAGTGATGACCCTTTATGCCTTTTCATCGGAAAACTGGAACCGGCCGGAAGATGAAATCAGCGATCTCATGGGATTGCTGCGTCAATATATCCAATCGGACATCAATGAATTCGTAGAAAATGGCGTATGCTTGAAGGTCATTGGCAATTACAAGGCGCTGGATGCCGATATTGTCGCGATGATCGACAGTGCTATCGAAAAAACTGCGCAGAATGACAAGATGACCTTGGCGGTCGCGCTCAACTATGGCGCGCAGGATGAAATGCTCCGGGCGGTCAAGCAAATCGCAACCGCCGTCAAGCAGGGTGATCTCGAACCGGAACACGTCAATCTCGAGGATATCTCCGGCGGTCTGGATACTGCAGATCTACCGCCGCTTGATTTGCTGGTCAGAACATCGGGTGAATTGCGCTTGTCCAATTTTCTCTTGTGGCAAGCGGCTTATGCCGAGCTTTATTTTACCGACACGCTGTGGCCCGATTTCGACAAGGGGGAGCTGGAGAAAGCTCTTAAATCTTTCGGCGACCGCGAGCGACGGTTTGGTGGGCGCTGAACATGGCTGAACCCACTGAACCTAAGTCCGGCAAGTCGAATGAACTGCAAACCCGCATCATTGTAGGCGTGCTGCTGATCGCGGCAGCTCTGCTGGCGGGCTATTTTGGCGGGATGTTCCTGTGGCTGCTCGTTGTTCTCATGGCACTTGGGATCATGAGTGAGTGGGCAGGGCTGACAGGGCGTCACGACAATCGCCGGATGGCGATGTACGCGTTATCGATACCTTTGGCGATCATGTCTCCATGGGCTGCGGGGCCGTCATTTCTGGGGCTCGGTTTGATCCTGGGTGCAGCGATGTTCGTTGCGATATTCGACCGGTCGATCAAACTTGCAGCCGGCGTGCTTTATGCCGGTTTCCCAGCCCTTGCGATCCTTTATTTGCGCGATATCGACAATGGCATATTGATCATGCTCTGGACGCTGGCTCTGGTCTGGGCCACCGATATTGGTGCCTATTTTTCCGGCCGTGCGATCGGCGGACCAAAATTGGCGCCGCAGTTCAGTCCCAACAAAACCTGGGCTGGTTTGATCGGTGGGGTCGTCCTGACGGCTGTCGTCAGCTTTGCCCTGAATGTCTATTGGGGGCTTCCTTTCTATCTGGTGCTGCTCAGCATCCCTCTCGCGGTTCTGGCGCAGATGGGTGACTTGTTCGAAAGCTGGCTCAAGCGGAAAGCGGGCGCCAAGGATAGCGGGACTATCTTCCCCGGCCATGGCGGCGTGATGGACCGCCTTGACGGCTTGATTCCGGTCGCGCCAGTGGTGGCACTGATCATGGTTGCCGACAGCATGTCCGCTCTATCATGACGAAATCTGTCTCCATATTTGGCGCGACGGGATCGGTAGGTCAGTCGACGCTGGACCTAATTCGCCAGCATCCGGAACAATATAATATCGTTGCCCTGACCGCCAACGGCAATGCTTCCCAGCTTGCCGCCTTGGCCAAGGAATTTTCCGCAGAGATAGCGGTTGTTGCCGATGATAATGCTTATGAGGAGCTCAAGCTCCAACTGGCAGGAACGTCGATCGAGGCTGCAAGCGGGACGGAGGCATTGATTGCAGCAGCGTCTATGGGTGCCGACTGGACCATGGCTGCGATTGTCGGTTGTGCCGGGCTTCCGCCTACGCTCGCAGCCTTGCGCTGCGGAAAAACGGTGGCCTTGGCCAATAAGGAAGCTCTGGTTTCCGCAGGCGCATTGATGATTACCGAGGCCCGGAAGGCAGGGGCGACCCTGTTGCCCGTCGATTCAGAGCATAATGCGATATTTCAGGCGCTACAGGGCGGGCGGATCGATCAGGTCCGCAAGATCACCCTGACCGCCAGCGGCGGCCCGTTCCGCACATGGACGCGCGAGCAGATGGCCAGCGTGACACCGGAGCAGGCGGTAGCCCACCCCAATTGGGACATGGGCGCCAAGATCTCGGTCGATAGCGCTACCATGATGAACAAGGGACTCGAGTTGATCGAAGCCCATTATTTATTTCCGGTCGGTCTCGAGAATATCGAAATATTGGTACATCCTCAGTCGGTGATTCATTCGATGGTTGAATATCATGACCGATCGACGCTGGCGCAGCTGGGTTCTCCGGATATGCGGATACCGATTGCCAACGCGCTCGCCTGGCCTGAGCGGATGAGCACCAATTGTGAGCCTCTTGACCTGGCTGCAATCGGCAGGCTCGATTTCGAACGACCCGACGAAGACCGTTTTCCGGCCACCAAGATTGCCAGAGCCGCAATCACGGCAGGCGGCGCAAAGCCGGCGATGCTCAATGCCGCAAATGAAGTTGCCGTCGCTGCATTTCTGAATCGTGCGGTTCAGTTTCTGGACATCACAGAGATTGTAACGCGGCTGTTAGATAGTTATAGCCCGCCGGAACCGAGCGAATTGGCGGATATCTTTGCAATCGACAAAGAGACGCGCGTTCGGACCGAGCAACTGGTCGAGGAATTGAAGGTTTGACGGACAACCCCGGTATTTTGCTGACGCTTCTGGCGTTTCTTATTGTCATTGGTGTGCTCGTGTTTGTTCACGAGATGGGGCATTATCTGGTCGGTCGCTGGTGCGGTGTGAAGGCAGAAACCTTTTCCATCGGTTTTGGCAAAGAAATCGCCGGTTGGACGGACAAGCGCGGAACCCGCTGGAAAGTCTGTATGTTGCCACTGGGCGGCTATGTCCAGTTCGCCGGAGACATGGACCCGTCGGGCATGAAGAGTAAAGAATGGCTCAATCTGCCGTCGGCGGAGCGCAATCAAACCTTCCAGTCCAAATCCCTATGGCAGCGCGCCGCGATCGTTATTGCCGGCCCCGCTATCAATTTTATCTTCGCGATTTTGATCATCATGGGGTTTGTCATCGCTTATGGCACGAGTGCTGCCCTGCCGGTCGCGGATGCAATCTCCGAAAACTCGACAGCCGCAGCAATCGGTATGGAGCCCGGGGACAGAGTCATATCCGTCGCTGGCGAGAAGATCGATCTGTTTGAAGATCTTCAGCAGAAAATAATATTGATACCCGATCAAAATGTCGAGATTGTCTACGAGCGGAATGGCCAGCTTATCTCCAGGCAGGGCAAGATTGGCGTCAATATCATGAAAGACCGGTTCGGGAACGAATACCGGCTTGGCTTGCTCGGAATGTCATCGAGCCAAGTGGAGTGGCGGGAAGTTAGTCCGATTGAAGCGCCGGTAGTTGCGGTGGAGAAGACCGTTGCGATCGTGGATCAAATTACCACCACCCTTGGTCAGGTTATCACCGGCAAACGTTCCATAAAGGAACTGGGTGGGCCGCTCAAAATTGCTCAGGTCTCCGGTGAGCAGTTCAAGATGGGCCTTGAAACCTTCATTCTATTTGTGGCTCTGATCTCAATTAACTTGGGGTTCATCAACCTGCTGCCAATCCCGATGCTCGATGGAGGGCATTTGATGTTCTATGCGATTGAAGCGGTTCGGCGGAAGCCGGCCAGCCCGAAAGTGCAGGAATGGGCCTTCCGGTCCGGATTTGCATTGGTGATGGTGTTCATGCTGGTCGTGACATTTAATGATTTGTCCTCTTTTGGTCTGTTCCGGGCGATGTCCGGCTGATTGACCATTGATTGACTCGCTGCATTGGGGCAGGGGGTTCGCGAAGTTGGTGCATCAGTGCCAGTTTTATTTTGTTTTGGGTTTATGGTGTGAAAGCGAGTTGGTCTGTGAATCATAAAAAGCGGCTTCTACCCTTGTTGATGTGCGGCACCATTTTGGGTGGCACGGCTGTTCCTTCGCAAGCACAGGTAGCGGCACAAGCCGCACCGGTGGTTCCTGCTCAGGACGCGATAAAATCCATCATAGTCAATGGTGCCCAGCGATTGGAACCGACCACGGTCTTGTCTTATATGCAATTGCGCGTCGGACAGACCTATACGCAGGAATCTGCTGACCAAGCCTTGAAGGATCTGTTTGAAACGGAATTGTTCAAAGACGTCAGTATTCGGAACAACCAAGGTGCGGTTGTTATAGATGTGGTCGAAAACCCGGTGATCAATCGTATTTTGCTGGAAGGCAACAAGCGTATCAAGGAAGACAAGGTCTATCCTGAAATTCGGTTGGCTCCGCGACAGATATTCACGCGTTCAAAAGTTCGCGCGGATGTCGCGCGGATCGTCGAACTCTATAAACGCAAGGGCCGTTTTGCGGCAAATGTCGAGCCGAAGATGGTTCAGCTGGACCAAAATCGCGTCGACATTGTCTTCGAGATCAATGAAGGACCGAAGTCCAAAGTTCAGCAGATTAATATCATTGGCAATGAAGAATTTTCCGATGGCAAGTTGCGCGGTGAAATGGTCACCAAGCAATCCCGCTTTTATCGTTTCTTCAGCTCGAGCGATACCTACGATCCTGATCGCCTCGCATTTGACCAGCAGAAGCTCCGTCAGTTCTACTTGACCGAGGGCTATGCCGATTTTCGCGTTATTTCAGCGATTGCCGAACTCACACCTGACAAGCGCGATTTCATCATTACCTATGTTGTGGAAGAAGGCGACCGCTATCAGTTCGGTGAAGTGTCGGTGGAAAGCGATATTCGCGATTTTACTCCGGAATTTCTAACTCCTCAGCTGCCAATGAAGGCAGGAGATTTCTACAACGCAAAGCAGGTTGAAGACACGGTCGAGCGCCTGTCCGAGACTGCCGGGCTTTTCGGATATGCTTTTGCTGATGTCCGTCCGGAATTTACGCGGAACAAAGAAACGCTGAAGATGGATGTTCTGTTCCAGGTGGCGGAAAGTGACCGGGTATATGTCGAACGGATCGACATAAACGGCAATACTTTGACCCAAGACAAGGTCGTGCGCCGCGAATTCCGTCTCAACGAAGGCGACGCGTTCAACAGTTTCCAGGTCAAGCGTTCTGCCAACCGAATTAAATCGCTAGGCTTTTTTCAGGAAGAACTGGAAATCGAGCAGAAGCAGGGCAGCGCTCCTGATCGCATCATATTGGAAGCGAATGTTGAAGAGCGAGCAACCGGCGAACTGCAATTATCGGCTGGTTTTTCCAGCGTCGAAAACTTCATCCTGCAAGCTTCTGTCAGGCAACGAAATTTTCGCGGCAAAGGCCAGGAATTGCGCGCTAGTGTGAGTTATTCGAGGTTTTCCAAATCGGTAGAGTTAGGTTTTACCGAACCCTATCTGTTCGACCGCAATATTGCCGTTGGCGCGGATATTTTCCGAAGAGACTCAAACAGCTTTAACTTTGTTAACAACAATCGTGAAACCACGTTCAAGCAGCTCACCACAGGTTTCCAAATCCGCGCTGGTGTCCCGATTACCGAATATCTGTCCGCGTCGCTCCGCTATGGTCTAAGTCAGGATGACGTGACGCTGGAGCCAAGCTTGTTCTTCCAGGACAGCAATAATGACGGAATAAGAGGGAATAGCCCAGGCGACGTGTGTGATCCGCTGGTAGCAGGACGTTTTCTTTGCGATGCCTTGGGCAATCGCACAACATCTTCGCTCGGCGCATCACTGATTTATGATGACAGGGACAACCGCGTCCGACCAACCCGTGGTCAATCTATAGTAGGCAGTCTTGATTTTGCGGGCTTAGGCGGCAGCGTCAAATATCTCCGCGGCCGTTTAAATGCTTCCAAACATTGGCGTGTTCTTGGCGATTTTATCTTCACGGCCAGTGCTGAAGGCGGGTATATACACCCCCTAGAAGACAGCGGTAGTGCGATTTTCGGCATTGACGATGTGCGGCTGACCGATCGCTTCTTCCTAGGCGAACCGCAAATTCGCGGTTTTGATATTCGCGGCGTTGGCCCACGTGTCGTACGCTCAGCAACAATCCCCGGTCTCGACACCAACGGCAATCCGATCAATCAGCCTGTGGAAATAGCCAATGGTAGCCAGACCGATGACGCCATCGGCGGCCGCGCTTATTATCTGGGACGGGCAGAACTTGAAATTCCGCTGGGGTCCGGAGCACGTGAACTTGGTCTGAGGCCTTCGATATTCGTTGATGTCGGAGCCGTTTTCAAGGTGACGCCGCCTCTGCTGTTGACCGACGCTCAAACCCAGAGCTTTGGCTCACGTGCAATTGTTGATGGTGCCGGTGATCCTGTTCTGGATAGCAGTGGCAATCCTACGTTTGAATCAGCGCCTCAATATTTGACTGTCAATGCAGCGGGTGAGGCAGTGACCACATTTGACGCCATGACCGGTGGCGTCGCAAATCCGATCGCGACCAATTTTACCGAAACTTTCTTTGGTGATACAATCAGCCCACGCCTATCGGTAGGATTTGGTGTGAACTGGAATTCGCCATTCGGGCCATTCCGGATCGACATCGCCAAGGCTCTGTTGAAAGAGCCCGGCGACGATACTAAACTATTCACATTTAACGTAGGAACCCAATTCTGATGACCAAAATTTCAAAGACAATTCTGAAATCAGCCGCAGTTGCTATGGTAGCAATGACAGCACCAGCATTGATGTCAGTACCTGCGATGGCACAATCGAAGTCCGGCATAGCCATGGCTAATTACCCAGCGGCGATGGCTAAATCACAAGCTTATACGGTGGCCATGACACAGATGCAGACCACGTATAAAGCTGACATTGATGCGATCAATGCTCGTGCAGCAGCGCTACAAACCGAAATGAAGCCTATCGTAGATGCCTATAATACCGCGGTTCAAAAACCTGGTGCAACCCCGCAATCTGTACAACCTCAGGCACAGGCGTTGCAGACAAAGCAGCAATCAGCCAAACAAGAACTTAGTGGACTTCGGCAGAGAATAGATCTTGCCACCGCCTATGTCGAAGAGCAGGTCGCATTGAAGCTGGAGGCCGCGGTTAAAGCAGCTATGAAAACAAAAAATGTCGATCTGGTTCTTTCGCCAGATGCTGTTGTCGCGCGCGAGCCTCATGTTGATATCACCGATGCGATCGTTGTGGAATTGAACAAGCTGGTGCCATCTGTATCCATTACCCCGCCTGCTGGATGGGAGCCTGGTAAAGCTAATCAACCGCAACAGCCACCAGCGGCGCAGCCAGCCAGCCGCTAGTTGAGCAACGATGTCCGAACTTCTCAACTATGATGTGACCAAAGTGATGGCGGTGCTACCGCACCGCTATCCCATGCTTCTGGTTGATCGGGTAGAAGAGCTCATAAAGGATGAATCCATCCGGGCGATCAAAGCCGTCACTATAAACGAAGGCTTTTTTCAAGGGCATTTTCCGGGTCGACCGATCATGCCGGGTGTCTTGATTGTCGAAGCGCTGGCGCAAGCCGCCGGCGTTTTGGCGATGGAGAGCTTTGACATGGTTGGATCGGGAAAACTGGTCTATTTCATGGCAATTGACGGGGCGAAGTTCCGCCAGCCGGTTGAACCGGGTTGCTTGCTGTCCCTGAACGTCAAATTTGAACAGAAACGTGCGCGCGTCTGCAAATTTTCCGGACAGGCGATGATCGGCGACAAGCTGGCAGCCGAAGCGAACTTTACCGCGATGATCGCTGACCCGCCTTCCGCATAAGCTTTTGCAAAAGAATCTTGCCCTTTTCCCATTCCGCGGTTAATGCGCCGCTTCCGTTAAATTTATTCGCTTTGGGTCTGGTCGGAAACCAGCCCGTTTAGGAGCCGAAAATGAAATCCGATACGCACCCAGACTATCACATGATCACCGTTCAGATGACCGATGGTACGACTTTTGAAACCCGTTCGACATGGGGCAAAGAAGGCGACACGTTGCAACTCGACATTGATCCGTCATCGCACCCTGCATGGACAGGCGGCAACCAGCGTCTTCTCGACCAGGGTGGCCAGGTGGCTCGCTTCAACAAGCGTTTTGGTGGTTTGTCGCTCAAAAAGAGCTGATCGAGGGTTGAGGCTATTCAATAGCCTCGACTTTTCACCACAATTTGATCTGGCCCAGCCAGGAAGACAGCAGGGATAGCTTTTCCTGGTGGATTTCTGTGGCCCGTTCTGTGGTGGTTTGCACAAACTGAATCCTGGAACCCGAGCCCAGTTGTCCGATTAAATGGCGATCGGCGCGAATGATCTGTGCGATTCGGGGATAGCCTCCGGTCGTCTGCGCGTCAGGGCCGAGTAGATAAGGTTGTCCGTCGGGTGGCAATTGGATCGTTCCAGGGAAAACGGCCGCACTTGGCATGTTGGATGTTTCTCTGGCCAAGAGAGGATTTCCCTCGAGTGCCATGCCCATCCGGTTGGCTCGCGCTCCTATTTTATATGGCTTCCGACACAGGTCATCAAGCATGCCCTTATCCAGTGCGATTGCTTCCGGACCCGGGGTAATCCGCAGGACGCGATCATCGCTAAAATGCGGCCTGAGGCCGTCTGGCGTTGTCCGATCTAACTCCAAGGTTCGCGAACCCTGCGCGAAGGCGATGACATCTTCGGTCTCGAGCGCCCGACCATGAAAGCCTCCGAGGCCTGCGGCAAGATAAGTTGACTGGCCGCCCAGCAACCGGTCCGCTTCGAGATCAGCAGATATAGCCAGATAGGTCCGGCATCCCGGGCGGCTGGGGCCGATATGGATTTTGTCGCCTGCGATCAGCTTTAAGGTCTGATGCTGGTAACTGTCTTTGCCGTTGATCCGGACGTATTTCGCACCACCCACCACCGCGATCGAGCAGGGTGCGTTCACCTGGAAAATCGCATCCGTGAGCGTAATTTCCAAGGCGATCTCGCCAACGGCCTTCCCTACGAGAAAATTTGCGAGAGCAAGCGACAGGCAATCGGCGGCGCCCGCTGCGGGCATTCCGAGGTGCCGATGACCAGCATAGGGCGCGCCTTGCAAGCTGGTTTGCAGCCCGGCTTTCAGAACAGTGATGTTCATTCATCCGCCTCCGTATGCCAGGCGTCGAATATTTCACTGGAGATCGACTCAAAGCGTACGGGATCTCCTGCCGACAGCAATGTTGGTTGGCTGTTCGACGGATCAAACAAGCGCAGCGGTGTACGGCCGATGATCGGCCAGCCGCCAGGGCTGTCGAACGAATAGATACAGCTTTGCCGGCCGATAATGCCGATGGCTCCTGCAGGGACCAATTGTCTCGGACTGTCCAGCCGGCCAATGGCCGGACTGTCTTCTTCGCTCTCGAGATAGGCAAAGCCGGGCATGAATCCGAGCATCGCGACGCGGTGCATTTGCGATGCGTGCCAGGACGGCAATGCCTCTGCGGCAATCCCGACCCTGTCGACGATATAATCGCGATCGGGAGCGAACTTTGTATCATAGCAGACTGGAATGGTCACAATGGGGCGTGAACCGGCAGCGACAGCAGTTGCGCCTGTCAACTGCTCGGAAGCCACTCTGGCAGCCTCACCGGGCGATATGAGGGCCGGGTCGAATTGGACTGCAATGCTGTCGAGACCCGGGACGATCTCTGTCCAATATTTGCCGGCAGATAACGCGCTTTGCGCGGCAATGATGGTTTCCCAGTCGGGCAGCTTGATATTGATCCAGTCATCACAGATGTGGATAGCAGGATCATCTATGGTCACTATCTGACGTGCCCGATCACGATCCCGGCTTGTTCCAGTGCCGTGCGCATCCGCGTCGCGGTTTGCAAGGCGCCATCGCTGTCAGAATGAAGGCACAGGGTCTGTGCTGCAATCGTCAGCGCAGTCTCGTTCCGGGCTAAAAACGGGGTTCCTGTCGCCAAAGAAACGCCTTGCCGGATTCGGTCATCTTCGTCTGGGATCACCGCGCCCGCTTGACTGCGGGGAACCAGTCTGCCGTTGTCGCTATATTGGCGATCGATGAAAGCCTCGGCGATGAAGGGAATCCCCTTGTCAGCCGCTTTCTGCTGGATCAACGAACCCGGCATGCCGACCAGAGTAAGATTGGCTCGGCCTGCCATCTGGACCAGCAGGGTCGATAGCTCAGGATGATCCTGCGCGTCATTGTACAGGGCGCCGTGCGGTTTGATATGGGTCAGGGACACGCCAACATCTGCGGCGATAGCGGTGATGTCCTGCAATTGCTTGGTCAGAGTGGCTTCCAGATCCATCATCGAGATATCGATGGATTTTCGGCCGAAACCGGCGCGATCAGGATAGGAAGGATGGGCGCCAGACGCGATTGGTCTGGACTTCGCAGCTATCAACATGGTGCGCATGACTTCCGGCGATCCCGCGTGACCGCCACAGGCGATATTGCAGCTGGAGACAATGTCCATGATTTCGATATCGCGCGCGATACCGGCGGCACTTTCATCCTCGCCAAGATCTGCATTCAGATCGATCACTGATGTCACGGCCAGAACCCCAATGCGCGCGCGATTAATCGGAAGCCAAGTCCGGTGGTGATCAGCAAAATGGCTGCGCCCAAGATGTTCGCCTTGAGGCCATTGGCATATTGACCGAGCAAATTCTTGTCGTTGGCGAGCTTGAGTAGAAAAAGCGCGACGATGGGCAGCAGCAGACCATTGGCAATCTGGGCAACAAATATCAGTTCTACCGGGCGATATCCTGATAGCGCCGCGACAGTACCGGAGATTATCACAATTAGTGCGCCGATCTGGAAGGGTCTGCGCGAGCCGGATGATTTGAAAATTTCCTGCACGATATAGCCGGTGGCCAACGGAGCCGTAATGGCGGAGGTCAATCCCGCTGCAAATAGTCCGGCGCCGAGCGTGAACGTCGCCATGCTACCGAACAGAGGCGTGAGTTGCTGGGCCATATCCATGGCATTTTCGATTGTCTTACCGCTGCCAAACAGACTGGCTGCGGCGGTGGCCAATATGGTCATCGACACCAGCCCGCCGATACCGATCGAAATCGTTGTGTCCAATTGGGCTTCGGGCAATTGTTCCGCATCCCAGCGCTCGCGCACGCTCGCCGCATGGAGAAATAGATTATAGGGAACGATAGTGGTGCCGATGAGCGCGATCGCGGTCAACAAGCCGCCATCGGGGATGGAAGGCACGAAACCTCGCATCAGGGCCCCGAGATCCGGCCTGATGAGCAGAAACGTCAGAAGAAAGGCCATGCTCATCAGCAGTACCAGCGCGATCAGAATATTCTCGATCCATTTGGGTTTGGTGAATATCAGCATGGCCGAAGCGAACAGGGCAATGGAGATGATCACCGGCGCTATGCCAAAGGCCAATGGCCCGCCGTTGATTGCTTCCAGGCCAAGCGCGGCACCGGACATATTGCCCGCTTCATAAGCGGCGTTGCCCAGCACAAGAGCGGAAATCAGAAGCAGAGCGGCCAGTGCGCGGGCGATCGGTGATACGATTGTCTTGAGCATCGCTTCTGCAAGCCCTAGCTGCGTGACGAGCGCGATGCGGACTGCAAAGCTTTGCAGAATGATCGTCGTGATGGTGGCAAAAACCAGCGCCCAGAGGAGCGCAAAACCGAAATTCGCTCCTGCCAAGGTACAGGCAGTGACGGTTCCCGGTCCGATAAATGCGGCGGAAACCATCATGCCGGGGCCGGGGCGATAGCGACTAAGTTTCATTATTTTGCTGCAATCTTTTCAATCGTTCCAGGGCCAGGGCTTTTCGCGGTACCATTTGGTAATCACATATTTCGTGCCACTTCGGACTTTCATCCCATGATGCAGCGTCCAATCGTTGACGCTACCATCACTATTGCGGTTATTCCAGCATAGCATCGTTCCGGTCACAGGGGTGAAGCTCTTCTTGAATTGCGGAAAGCGGGTTGCGCCTCCCGCAATCGGCTCGTTGAGATAAATCATGAAGGTCCAAGTTCTCTGGCCAGAGATCGTGCAATATTTTGCGAAATCTTCCCCTCCGGGATCGAAGAAATCCGTGTGCGCCTTGAACTCTTGATCAACGGCATAGCGTTGACCCTGCAAGGGTTCGCCATATGCTTTGTCGATGTCGGCAAAGCGGCAGATACGTTGGTCAATCTCGGCCACGAAACTGTCTGAATGATCGAGGTCACAGGTTTCGCTGGTTCGGAAATAGTTGTCACCATTGGGATCCGCGATGGTTGAAGGGCGCCGTTTTTCGTCGATCAATGCGATTAGCTTTTCGCATTCTCCGTGACTCAGGAAGTTTTTCAAAATGCACAGCTCGATTTCCTTGCGCGGAAAGCGCTGCACTTGTCCCAATGCCACGAGATAGTCAGCCGATGTATTATTGGCATCTGTCATCTGAACGTCCAAGCTGGCTCCTAACTACAGGGTGCAACGATAAATGAATCGCCGTTGATCGCAACTGCTCTTTGCGGCTTGAGCCAATTTGCATATAAGCACGGTCGATGGAAAAAAATCTCGCTATTTCCTGCAATCGCAACGGTTTCACTCTGGTCGAGATGATGGTGGCGCTGTTCATTTTTTCGATGTTATCGGTGGCCGGCGTGATCATGTTGCGATCCGCTGTCGATAGTGATGCTGTCACCGCTGAAAATCTTGGTCAAATGGCAGAAATGCAGCGCTTTGTTTCCTTGATGGAAACCGATTTGAGTCAGGCTTTGCCGAGGACTTATCGCGATGGTGGTGGCGATCAAATGCCGGCATTCGCCAGCGAGCAAGGCGGAACCGAGGCGGCCTTCCTGAAATTTACCCGGGGTGGTCAGAGCAATATCAATGGCGAAGCGCGATCCAATCTGGAGCGAGTCGAATATCGGCTGAGCGACGGTAATCTGGAGCGGTGGCGATATCGGATGACCGATGGTGGCTCGACCGATCAACCGGCGGTTCTGATCTCCAAGGTTGGTTCACTGGTTCTGCGCTTCCGTGACAAGCGTGGGCAATGGTCCGATGGCTGGCGAACGGAAAGACTGGTCGATCTGCCGCGCGCGATCGAAATCCGGTTTGAACGGGAAGGGCGCACTTACCGTCATCTGTTCCTGGTCGGGACCGGTTATTTATGAGCAAGCCAAAGCAGATGGGCTCAGAAAAAGAACGTGGTGCGGCGCTGTTGACGGTGCTGTTGCTGGTGGCCGTTATTGCAATATTGGCGGCGCACGGGATTGACCGGTTGGCGGGGGCGACCAAACTTGCCTCCAATGCGCGGGAACTTTCGCAGGCCAAGGCCTATCTGATCGCTGCCGAAGCGATCGGGATTCGGTCGGCGGAGCAAATTGTTGCCGTATCCCCCGGCCGAACGATCAATGTTGGTGGCTGGAACGGTCGCGATCAGAAATTTCCGGTACCTGGTGGAATTATTTCTGCGTCGCTTGCCGACGGGGGCAATTGTTTCAATATCAACAGCCTCGTGACGCAGCAACAAGCGACCTTGTCGGCAAGGCCGGAAGGTTTGGCGCAATTTTCACGGCTGATGGTCATGCTGGGTATATTGGACGGCGATGCGGCAGATGTTGCGGAATCGGTCACGGACTGGATTGATAGCGATATGGTGGCGGCACCACGCGGTGCCGAGGATCAATATTATCTACAGCAAGAAAAGCCCTATCGCACCGCCAATGCCCTGATCGTCGATGTCAGCGAATTGCGAACGATCAAGGGTGTCACGGACGATATATTCGTTCGCCTGGCGCCCTGGATATGCGCATTGCCGACCACTGATCTGTCCCCGATCAATATCAATACATTGCGGCCGGAACAGGCGATATTGCTGGCGATGCTGGGCGCGGTTCCCTCCGACCTTACGCCGGCACGGCAATTTCTGGGGCGGCGGCCGGAACTGGGATATGCGAGCCTGAATGATTTCTGGGCGCAATCCTATCCTGCCAGTTTGGGCGCAGCGCCGGCGGTGCAAAGTCAGACCAAATTGACCACGCGCTGGTTCCGTGCCGACCTGACCGTGGAGATGCAAAGCGCGCTGGTAGAGGAGCGGGCGTCGATCGATGCTGCACGACAACCCGGCCGTCTTGTCCATCGTCAGCGTGGAGATGCGCTTTAATTCAAAATTGCTCCGCTAAATGCTTGACGATTGCTACCGCCTATCCCTATGCACCCCATCGCAATGCGGCTATATAGCGCGCGGCTTGTGGCGATCGTAGCTCAGTTGGTTAGAGCGCCGGTTTGTGGTACCGGAGGTCGGGGGTTCAAGACCCCTCGATCGCCCCATTTTCCCCGAGAAGTAAGAGCAGTATAAGACCATCACCACCTGGTCATATGGGGAAAGTCTCTCTTTATTTGTAATTAAATTACAGCTATGAGATATTTAATTACACCAACTAAGCAGGAATTACCGCCATGAGCGTGATGTGGGATTTGCCGGATTTTGACGAGCATGAAGCGGTCCATTTTTTCCATGATGTAGAAACCGGCCTCAGCGCGATTGTCGCTTTGCACAGCACCCATCTCGGCCCTGGAGCCGGTGGAACCCGTTTCTGGCACTACGAGAATCGCGAAACAGCGGTGACCGATGTTTTGCGCCTGTCGCGCGGCATGAGTTTCAAGAACGCGATGGCCGGTCTGCCACTGGGTGGCGGAAAAGCGGTGATTCTCGCTGATCGTAATCGCACCAAAACCCCGGAAATGCTCGCTGCTTTCGGCCGGATGATCGAGTCGCTTGGCGGCCAATATGTGACCGCGGAAGACGTCGGAATCACCGCCGCAGACATGGTGGCGCTGACCAAAGAGACCAAATATGTTTCCGGCCTGCCGGTCAGCAATAGCGGCGAAGCTGGTGGTGATCCTGGTCCGTTCACGGCCATGGGCGTCTATCTCGGCGTGAAGGCCGCTGTAGCGCACAAGCTTGGCCGCGACACTATGGACGGCGTCCATGTCGCGATCCAGGGCGTGGGCAGCGTCGGCGGCGGTCTTGCCCGTTTGCTCGCCAAGGACGGCGCGAAATTGAGTATCGCTGATATTAACAAGGACCATGCTGCAGCTCTGGCGCAGGAAATCGGAGCGAGTGTCGTTGGTCTCGACGATGTCATGCGGATCGAGGCAGATGTGTTTAGTCCCAATGCCTTGGGTGCGATACTGGACAAGGTTTCCATCGCTCATCTCAATGTTCCGATCGTTGCAGGCGGGGCCAATAACCAGCTGGCGACTCCTGAAGACGGACAGAGAATCTTTGACCGTAACATCCTGTTTGCGCCGGATTATGTTATCAACTCGGGTGGTATCATCAGCGTTGGCCTCGAATATCTCGGCGACGGCGATGTCAAGGAAGTCAATCGCAGGGTCGCGATGATCCCAGAGCGTCTGACCGAAATCTGGGAACAGAGCGCATCACAGAAATTGCCGGATTCCGATGTCGCGGACAATCTAGCGATGGCCCTGATCGGCCGAGGGTAGGCGCATTGCGAACCTGACACAAATTGACCATTTTATTTTGTGTAATCTTTGCTCGAAAACCGCTAATTTCTGACATTTTCTAACTGTCAGTTCGGGTCCTAGTGTAATCTTTCAATCCTGCGCTAATTCGAGCGGGGTTGCTGATCATGGGCGAGGACTATCGTCTTTTCCAAATGTCAAAGAGCCTGTCCGGCGCATGGCGAAGGACAGGCCAGAGAATAGCTTATCGGGTCGGCTGTAGGAAAAAAGTTTGGAAGGAATGACGAAAGAAAGCGCGGCAAAAGCGCTGCCTTTCGTCCAGACCTTCGATCTTATGGCGCAACCGCAGCCTTGATCTTTGACCAGTTGACCAGTTTGAAATTTTGCGTGCCGCCTTCGTTTGCACCATCCTGCATGACCATCAGACCTTCAGGATAGGCCGGGCCAAAGTCGCCCAATATGACTTCGATACCGTCTGTTTCAGAAGTACCATCGATGGCGCCGTCCACCATACGGAAACGGTTCACATAGGTTTCTGTTACAAGGTCATAGAGCACATAGGCATTATCGCCCTGACTGGAGGCGACCAGATAGCCGCCATTTTCGCCTTCGGCTGCCAGT
>RCMY010001853.1_pt1 | contig 19504 bp, 20 predicted proteins | sample 2041341 | NCBI WGS metagenome assembly RCMY01 (sample SAMN09708234, study PRJNA481090) | Marine sediment metagenome, whole genome shotgun sequencing project. | reverse complement strand
TGAAGGTCAAGGGTCGCATCGCCGAGGTGCGCAATCTCGAGCCGGGCACACCGGCGGTGTCGCCCGCCACGTTCACCGATCTCCGGACCGCGGCGGACTTCCGCCGCGTTGCAGCCGAGGTCCGTGAGGTGTCGGGTGGTGTTCCGATCGGAGCGAAACTGTCAGCGCAGCACATCGAGGCCGACCTCGACGCCGCGATCGAGATCGGGGTCGACTACGTGATCCTCGACGGGCGCGGTGGCGGAACCGGCGCTGCGCCGCTGCTGTTCCGCGATCACATCTCGGTGCCGACCATCCCAGCGTTGGCGCGAGCGCGACGGCATCTCGATCGTTTCGGGCCCGACATCACACTCATCATCACCGGTGGGCTGCGGACGGCACCCGACTTCGCCAAGGCGTTGGCATTGGGTGCTGACGCGGTGGCGGTGTCGAACGCAGCGATGCAGGCGATCGGATGTCTGGGCATGCGGGCGTGTCACACCGACAACTGCCCGGTCGGCATCGCGACACAGCAGCCGCATCTCCGGGCGCGACTCGATGTCGCGGAGTCGGCGCGGCGGCTCACGCGCTTCTTCGAGTCGTCGGTCGAGTTGATGACGGTCCTCGCGCGTGCGTGTGGGCATGAACGACTCAGTGACTTCGGCATCGACGACCTCACCACCTTCGATCGCGAACTCCATCACCTGGCCGGTGTGCCATACGGAGGGCTCACCGCCTGAGGGGGCCGGCCGAGGCCGCTACTCGGCAGGCGACAGCAGGGCGAGCCCTGCCTGAAAGAACGCGCTCGCCGCAGCCACGGGATCATCGCTGTCGAGAAGGTCGGTGCGACGAAGCACGGCACCGAACGGGGCGTTCCAGAAGTCTGGGTCGCCGGGCCGATCGTCGGTCCACGGCCCGACGTAGAGGTACGGCTCGGGTTCGAAACCGTCACCGACCGCTCCGCCGAGGTTGACGCGCCGGGTCTCGGCACGAGTCGGGTCGAACGCCAGGTCGAGTGCGAGGTCGAAGTGTTCGGGCCAGATCTGGCCGACGGTCGGGGTCGAACGCTCGTCGGTCACCGAGCCGGCAGCGGCGTCCAAGGCGGCGGCAACGACGGTGAACCAGTCGCCGATCGCCCGGAACGTCTCGGTGCTGATCGCGGTGGCGCGATCGATGTCGCCGATCGAGGGGGTGTCGTGCCCGACGCTGAACTCGTCGTTCGCGTCGCCGGTGAGACGCACTCCGGCGAATGTCGCGAGCTCGCGCAACGTCGCACCGTCGAGCGGCATGGTGGAGGTCGTGGCGTGCGGATCGAGCTGCTCGCGAACGAGATGGCCGCGGGAGACGCGGAGGAGTTCACGCCCGTCGCCCGGCACCTCGAACTGCGGGGTACCGAACCCGCCCGGTGTCGCCCGCAGGCCGAATCGGCCGGTCGCCGAGTGAAGACGGCGGGCGAGCACGTGGGTGGCGACCACCTGGAGCGATCGGCGTTCGGTCGGATACGAATCGGTCAGCCGGTGTTGCATCGGATCTCCTGTGTGGGTTCCCAGTGCAACCCGATCCGGCCGGCGCGTGTTCCTGATCGGCTCGGCGCACGGTCGGAGTCAGCGACGGCTGATGCCGGATGTCGGACGGTCGTCCCGTCGGGCCTAGTCCTGAGGCTGCCTGTCGGTCGGTTCGACGGGTTGGCGCCAACGGACGACGAGCCAGGCCCCCGCTGCGACGACGGCGATCAGCGCCAGCACCTCGTCGGAGACGACCGACCCGACATCGGTCGCCCACTCCTCGGCGCGTGCCCCGGCGAGGGCGAGGGTCGACGACTCGACGAGCGCGCCTCCGGTGGTCACCAACAGCAGACCGACGGCAGCGAGCAGCAAGCCCGAGATGAGCGACGTCGAGTGGAACGACAGCCGGCCGATCTGGAACTGACGCCCGCGCAGCCAACCGTGGGCCCGATCGCCGATGCGGGCCCACAGCAGCGACAGGACGACGAGCGGGACGACCATGCCCAGCGCGTACACGGCGAGCAGCATTCCGCCGCGCACCGGTTGGCCACCTGCTGCTGCCAGGACCAGGATCGACCCGAGGATGGGACCCGTGCAGAACCCGGTCAACCCGTAGGTGAGGCCCAGCAGATAGACCGAACCGGTGCTGGTGCCCGATGTCGCACCCTGTTGTCGGGCGCGTCGCCCGGCGAGCACGAAACCGCCGCCGAATGCCGTCAGCAACCCCAGCCCGATGATGACGAACCCGGCGACGGTCATCACCGTTTCCTGATGGGTCCGGACGAAGACGGTCGCCGCGGACGCAGAGACGCCGAGTGGGACCAGCGTGGTGATCAACCCGGCGTAGAAGACCGTCGTGCGTGACAGGAGCCGGCCCGGATGGTCGAACGCGTAGGCGAAGAACGAAGGCAGGAGGAGCGCGCCACACGGGCTGAGCAGAGCGAGCACTCCACCGACCAGGGCCGCGACGTAGCCAACGTCGCCGGTGAGTTGCATCAGCCGCTGGTCGACGCGTCGAGGACCGACGTCAGGAACTCGTCGAACGACTCGTAGCTCACGTAGCCGCCGATCGGAATGCCGTTGACCACCAGCGCCGGGGTGCCGGTGAAGCCCACGGCATACCCCAGATTGGTGTCGGCCGCCATGCGCGCTGCGGCCTCGTCGGAGTGGTAGTCGCTGATGAATTGCTCGTAGTCGAGGTCGATCGCGTCGGCGTGCAACTCGACCTGAGCCAGCAGCCCTTCCTCCGATTGGCGTTGCCGATAGTCGCCCAACTCGGCCTCGGTGAGTTCACGGTCGGTCGGTGGCTCGCCGTCGCCGGAGATGAACGGGTAGAGCACTTCGGCGAGCTCCCAGTAGCGGTCTTGCATTCCGGCGGCCGTGCCCACCAGGGCTCCGGGTCGCGCTCGGTCCTCGTAGGGCATCATCCGAGATTCGATCCGGAGGAGACCGGTGTCGACGTACTTGTCGTAGATGCCCGGCAGGGTCAGCCGGTGGAAGTTGCCGCACCAGAGGCAACCGAACGACTCGAACGCCACCATCACGAGTGGGGCGTCGGGGTCGCCGATCGCCATCGCTGGATCGGTCACACGGATCGGATCCATTCGATCGGGGCTCGGACGGTCGGACTCGGGAACCGTCGACGTCTGGGTCGGTGTGTCCGTCGATGGGGTGGGGGTGGTGTCGTCGGCCGCCGGCTCGTCGGACGTGTCGCTCGTCGAGGTGGGGGCGGTCGACGAGTCGTTTACCGACACCTCGATGTCGGAGGTGTCGATCATGGGCACGGAGTCGTCACGGAGCAACGTGAAACCGGCGGCGACGAGCGCCAGCAGGAAAACGAGCGCAGGTATCAACAAGCGGGAGCGTTGCATCATCGTCCTCGAAGATCGGGGGATCGGGGGATCGGGATGCTGCCGAGGCTAACTCTGCGGGTCGATGGGCCCAACAGGACCAATTCCCCCAGAATTCACGCCGCGATCACGACTGAGTCAGCCCGGTTCGTCGTTCTGTGACGTGAACACCAGCCGTCCGGCACGGGTCACGATGTCGGCGAGCCAGACCGCCAGCACGACGGCGAGGGTCGGGCCGTGTTCGGCGAGGGCGGCGATTGCGGCGATGTTGCCGGCCGCAAGTGACACCCAGGATCGTGTGATGGCAAATCCCGCTGTGAGTCGTCGGTGGCCGCCGCCGCGGAGCACCGGGCCGAGGTAGGCGAGCGATGCGACGAGGATCTGACCGAACCCGCCGATCACGAGCGCTTGCAGGATCGGTCGGTCATTGGTCTCCCGGATGGCCGCCAGTGCGAGCGCGATCGTCAGAGAGGCCCACCAGGCGACCCCGGCCACCAGTTGCACCAGGCGGGCGCCCGCCCATCGCAGGCGGCTGCGTGAGTAGATCGGCAGCATCGTGGCGATCGCCAGCAGGCCCAGCACATAGGTGATCAACCCGGCAGCGACGACGCCCGGTTGTTCGACGAGGTGTCCGATTGCAGCGAGCCCGGTGGCGGTGGTGAGCACGGCGAACGTGATCCGCAGAGCGACCGGCGTGGCGCGTGGCGACATCTTGCTGCGCGCCTGGGTGGCGGAGAAGTAGGGCAGGGTGCCGGCGATGACGAGGCCGGCGAGTCCGAACACGTTGAGGGTCAGGTGTGCTCCGCGAAGCCCGAGGTAGTGGGTTCCGGCGTCACCCGCACCGAGCACGATTCCGATCGACATCCCCGATGCGCCGGCGACGACGGCGGCCACGTATGCCTCGATCGCCGGAGCGAATCGATCGGTTACCGCCCGACCCCGAACCCAGATCAAGATGCCGCCGAGTGCGAGCAGCGCCGTCACCACGGTGACGCCGCCGGCGACGAACAGCCAGGTGCGGTCGGTCTCGCGACCGATGACGAGCGCGCCGGCGCCGACCGCAACCGACGATCGCTGCGCGGCGGCCACGATTCGCCGTGGGGCGGGGGCGGCCGACCAGGTGACGGCGAGCATCTGGGTAACGGCGGAGATCGCGCTCAGCAGACCGCCCACGACGAACAGGTGGAGGGGGAGCCACCAACCGTTGTCGGCCACGACGGTGAGCCCCGCCGCAACGGCGAACCCGACGGTGATCGCCAGACCACGGCGGGTCTGTTCGTGCACCTCGGCCACGCGCCGCTGTGCGCCCCGACTGACCCGGGCGCGACGGTCGGTGTTGCTCGGAGGGGGAGGGATCGGTGCGGATCCCGACATCACGACGCTGCGTGGCTGGAGGCGTCGGTATCGACCGAGACGGCGTGACCGAGCAGTTGGTGGCTGTGGACCCGGGCCACGTTGTCGGCGATGTCGCTCGCCCGCTGCGCGTTCGGTCCGAACCAGCCCATCTCGAGTGTTTCGTGGAACAGCTCCAGCCAGCGTTCGAAGTGGGCAGGAGTGAACTTCCGTTGTGCGTGAACGAGCATGTGAGCACGGAACGGGTTGCCCTGATAGCCAGCTTCGCCGAGCAGCGCCCGGCACCAGAACGCCGTCAGTTTCGGGAGATGCTCGGACCAGTCGACCTGGGCCACGTCGTTGAACATCGGGCCGAGCAGATCGTCCTGTGCCACGTCGATGTAGAACCTGCGGACCATCTCGGCGATCTCAGTTGCGCTGTCCAAGTCGCCCGACGGGGCGGGGCGGCGGCTCTCTCGCATTTCTCTTCCTCCAGACATCACCAGGAATATTTCTAGTATATAGTGTGTTTAAATCGATGGTTGCGAAGAAGGAGATTTCATGTCCGATGTCATTGAAGCACTCGTCGACCGGGAGTACGAATTCGGGTTCCACAGTGATCTCGAAACCGACCTCGCACCGAAAGGTCTCGACGAAGACATCGTCCGGCTGATCTCTGCGAAGAAGGACGAGCCGGAGTGGCTCCTCGAATGGCGACTCGGTGCGTTCCGTCACTTCATGACACTCGAGGAGCCGACATGGCCGAACCTGCATCACCCGCCAATCGACTACCAGGACATGCACTACTGGGCGGCTCCCAAGCCGAAACCACAGCTGGCCAGCCTCGACGAGGTCGATCCGGAGATTCGTGCGACGTTCGACAAACTCGGCATCTCGATCGCTGAACAGGAACGGCTCTCCGGGGTGGCCGTCGACGCAATCCTGGACTCGGTGTCGGTGGCGACCACGTTCAAGGCAACGCTGGCCGAGGCCGGCGTGATCTTCTGTTCGTTTTCCGATGCTGTGCGCGAACATCCCGAACTCGTGCGCAAGTATCTCGGCTCGGTCGTCGGCTACCGCGACAACTTCTTCGCCGCGCTCAACTCGGCCGTGTTCTCCGACGGTTCGTTCTGCTTCATCCCTGCGGGGGTCGAGTGCCCGATGGAGCTGTCGACATACTTCCGGATCAACGCGGCACAGACCGGCCAGTTCGAACGGACCCTGATCGTGGCCGAAGAGGGTGCCAGTGTCAGCTATCTCGAGGGCTGCACGGCACCGATGCGCGACGAGAACCAACTGCATGCCGCCGTCGTCGAGTTGATCGCGCTCGACGATGCGTCGATCAAGTACTCGACGGTCCAGAACTGGTACCCAGGCGATGCCGACGGCAAGGGCGGCATCTACAACTTCGTCACGAAGCGCGGCCGCTGTGCCGGGGCTCGGTCGAAGATCTCCTGGACGCAGGTCGAGACCGGATCGGCGATCACCTGGAAGTACCCCAGTGTGATCCTGCAGGGCGACGACTCGGTCGGGGAGTTCTACTCGGTGGCGGTCACGACCAACCACCAGCAGGCCGACACCGGCACGAAGATGATCCACATCGGGCGCAACACGCGCAGCACGATCCTGTCCAAGGGAATCTCGGCCGGACACGCCCAGAACACCTACCGCGGGCTCGTCAAGATCCTCCGGTCGGCCGTCGGAGCTCGCAACCACACCCAATGCGACTCGCTCCTGATCGGGCCCGACTGTGGCGCGCACACCTTCCCCTACGTCGAGGTCAAGAACGACACCGCTCAGGTCGAGCACGAGGCGTCGACGTCGAGGATCAGCGAGGACCAACTGTTCTATAGCCGCCAGCGCGGTCTCACCGAGGAGGATGCATCGACCATGATCGTCAACGGGTTCTGTCGAGACGTGTTCGATGAGCTACCGATGGAGTACGCCGTCGAGGCCCAGGCACTGATGCGGGTCAGCCTCGAAGGGGCGGTGGGCTGATGTTGCACATCGCCAACCTCCACGCAACCGTCGATGGTCAGACGATCCTCGACGGGTTCGACCTCGACATCCCCACCGGCGAGGTTCACGTGATCATGGGCCCCAACGGCTCCGGCAAGACGACCCTGTCGAACGTGCTCACCGGTCGTGACGGGTACGACGTCTCCGGCACCGTGACCTTCGACGGTGTCGATCTGCTGGCGTTGACCCCCGAGGACCGGGCGGCCGCCGGCGTGTTCCTGGCTTTTCAGCATCCGGTGGAGATCCCCGGTGTCGGCAACATGTACTTCCTGCGCACCGCCGTCAACGCAGTCCGTGAGCATCGAGGTCTGCCGGAACTCGGTGCCGTCGAGTTTCTCAACCTCGCCAAAGAACACATGTCTCGACTCGAGATGGACCCAGCGTTCCTCAGCCGTTCGGTGAATGCCGGTTTCTCGGGTGGCGAGAAGAAGCGCAACGAGATCCTGCAGATGTCCATGCTCGAACCTCGCCTGGCGATCCTCGACGAGACCGACTCCGGTCTCGACATCGATGCGCTGCGGATCGTCGCCCAGGGCATCGCACGACTCCGCGGTCCCGACCGGTCGATGCTGATCATCACGCACCATCCACGTCTGCTCGACGATGTGAGGCCCGATCGTGTCCACGTCCTCGGCGGCGGACGAATCGTGCGGTCCGGCGGTCACGAACTCGCTCACGAATTGGAGGCCGACGGGTACGGCTCAACCGCGTCGCCGGTGCCGGCATGATGAGCGCGCACGGCGTGGTCGCTGAGGTTCCGAGCACTCGGGACGAGGCATGGAAGTACACCCCCGTCGAGGAGATCCTCACCCGTATCGAGCAGGGGGTTGCGGCGACGAGCGGGACCAGCATGCCGCTGACGCGGTCGGCCGTCGATGCGCTCGCCGGCAGCCGGTTCGGTCCGCGTCTGGTGTTCGTGAACGGACACTACGAGGCCGAACTCTCCGACGATTACGACCTGCCGACCGGATTGTGGTGCGGTTGCGCCGGTCCTCACCACCCGCCGACGGCCGCACTGGTGAGGGCGACGGAGGACGTCTGGGCTCGGGACGGCCTGCTCGCCCGGAGTGGCGCCGGTCTTCGTGACGTGGCCGTGGTGATCGCGGCCAACGGGGTATGGCTCGACAACCCGGTGCACATCGTCCACGTCGCGACACCTGACCAACGCGACGCGGGTGCGAGCGTCGTTTCCCATCCACGCACGATCGTCGACGTGGGTGCGGGCAGTCACCTCGCCGTCGTCGAAACCTATTGCGGTCTGAGCGGGGCAACGGTGACGAACACCTCGACGACCGTTCGTCTCGGCGATGGGGCAGAACTCGACCAGTGCCGCATCCAGGTCGAGTCTCCGGAGGCCACGCACGTCGGCCACACACGGATCGAGCAAGGTGCCGACTCCTCGCTGCGGATGACATCGATCACGATCGGAGGCGACATCGCTCGGAACGCGATCGATGTGCACCTCGATGCTCCGGGTGCCCGGACCGAGCTCAGCGGTCTCAGCATGACCGGCGGAAACCAACGCCACGACACGGTCGTCACCGTCGATCACGCCGCATCGCGAGGGGTCAGCAATCAGCGGTTCGCCGGAGTCGCCGACGATCACGGCCGCACTTCCTTCAGCGGTGAGATCATCGTCCGGCCGGGGACCGTCGCGACCGATGCCCACCAGTCGAACAGGAACCTGGTCCTCGATCCGAACGCCGAAGCCGACACCCGGCCGTGGCTGCAGATCCTCGCTGACGACGTGCGCTGCACCCATGGCGCCACCGTCGGCCGCCTCGACGATGACGCCTTGTTCTACCTGCGCAGCCGTGGGATCTCCGTCACCAAGGCACGCTCCATGCTGATCGAGGCATTCGTCAGCGACATCACCGACTCGATCGTCCATGAATCGGTTCGTGCCCATGTCGTCCAGTCGTCATCCCGAACGCAACCGACGCGGCCGTGATGGAGGAGTGAGCATGGGCAGCTGGGACCCCGTCGAACTCACACGTGACTGTGCCGCCACGACCGTGCCGTACGGCGAGTCCGTGGTCCTCGACGCAGGTGGGCTCGTCGAGGTCGTGCAACGGCTCGGTGGGAGCATCACCGTGCGCACCGAGATGGGCTCGCTCCTCCGGATCGACGGCGCCGACGCCGACGCGCTCGGACTCGACCCCATCGCCGACGATGAGAAAACGGGCGCGGGGCCGTTCGAGATCGGTCGGGTCATCGACGCACTGCAGTCCATCTACGACCCGGAGATCCCGGTCAGTATCGTCGAGCTCGGGCTCGTGTATCGATGTGAAGAGGTCCAGCGGCCGGACGGGGCGCGGCGGATCGAGATCGACATGTCGATGACCGCTCCCGGCTGTGGCATGGGCGATGTGCTGCGCGCCGATGCGCTTCGGGCCGTGCAGGCGATCCCCGGTGTCGACGAGGTCGACGTCACGCTGGTGTGGTCGCCGCCGTGGAACATGGGGCGCATGTCCGAGGCGGCTCGCCTCCAACTCGGGCTGCTCTGAGCCACATGCGCCGCCTTGCGACCCTTCGTTTCCGTGGGCAGCCATCGACCGAGACATCGAACTCGCCAACACGATGGGTTGCGAATGTGCCGTTGCTGGTCGTCGGCGGTGTCTCGATCGTCGCCGGTGGTCTCGTTGCTGCCGTGACCGGACCGGCGGACTGGGAACAAGGTGCCTGGGTCGCAGCATTCCTCGTGCTGGTGGCCGGGGTCGCGCAGGTCGGCTTCGCCGCCGGTCAGGCAGGCCTCGCCCCCACAGCGCCGACCGTCTCGTTCGTGGCGGCGGAGGTGGTCTCGTGGAACGTTGCCTGCATCACGATCATCGCCGGAACGCTGATCTCGAGCCCGGTCGCGGTAACGATCGGCAGTGCACTGCTCGTCGCCGCGCTCGGGATGGCCGCGTTCGCCGTGTCGGGATCCGACGGTTCGCACCGACTGGTGCTCTGGTTGTATCGGGTATTGCTGGTCGTGCTCCTGGTGAGCATTCCCGTCGGCATCGCGCTCTCGTGGGCTCGTCACTGACCTCAGTCGTGCGGAACGGAGATGACGGTGCCGTCGACTCGACCGGTGACCCGGTCGGTGAGCGACGGACGGAAGCGCTGCCAGAAGGCCCGATCCCTGGTGCCGATCACGATCGTCGACGCCCCTTGGGCGTGCCCGACGAGGACGGCTTCGATGGGTCCCTGCGCGACGACATGGTCGACGTCACGGTGTCCAATCACGGACTCGACGACGGCGAGCGCGCTCTCGCCGGCGGCCACCGCATAGACGTCGTCGTGCGCCGGTGGGAACCCGGCCTCGCCCTCGACCTCCGCCGCCGGGTGGAGATACGCCGTGACGACCTGCAGGCTGGTGCCGGTCAACCTGGCGTGGTCGGCTGCCCATTGCATCGCCGCCCGTGATTCCGGGCTGCCGTCGACGGCGACGACGGTGGAACCGGTCGTCGTGATGTCGGGGTGGGATCGCTGAAGGAGGTTCGTGTGCATGTCGTTCCAGTGCTTGTGTTGAGGGGTGTGGCTGATGACGTTCGCTGCGTCACGTTCGCCGAGTGGTGTGTACGAGACGCCGTATGCGGCTCCGGACCTTCTTGAGAGCGGCGACGAGTTCGCCACCGAGCAGACGCCACATGCTCACGTGCTGGTACGGGGCCGGTCGCCGGCTCGCGGCTGCGATACCGATGGGTGCGGCGAACAGGATCATGACCGACTCCAGACGGCTGACGAGAGTGAGGTGGGATCGGCGCACGCGATGCAGAAGGGAGACTGGGGGAGTGCTTCGAGTCGCTCCGGGGCGATCGGACGTCGACATGTCTCACAGGAACCGTATGTTCCGTTGTCGAGGCGTGCGATCGCCGCGTCGATGTCGATCACTGCCTCGCGTGATCCATCGATCGCGAACTGTTCGAAGCCGGATTCGGCATCTGGCAGAACGGGCTCGTGCGATGCGGTCGCCGAGTCCTGCACCATCCGGATCCGAACCGAGTGCTCGGCTCGCCGGGCGAGGAGCTCAGCCCGGATCATGTCGGCCTGGGCGGTGGTGAGTTCACCGATCGAGGCGCTCGTGGTCAATGACATGGGAACTCCTTTCTCGGAGCAGACGTGGCCGGACAAGTCCCCCCGGCTTGTCCGGCGAATGTGAGGCTCACCGTACGGGCGGGCAGGCCGAGGTGGCCGTGCACAGTTCACAGAAAGTGACGGGCAGACTGTGAGAAGATCACAGCCTGTGGACGGTGTGTTCAGCTGCGGTGGGCCTCGATGACCGAGCGAAGCACGACCGCGTTGTTGTGTTCGGCGTCTCGCGCCGCGTACACCAAGGTCACCCGACCTTTTCGAGTGCGCTGCACGATCGTCGCGATTGCATCGGCGTTCTCGTCGAGTTCGGCGCGGTAGCGCTCACAGAACTCGGCCCATCGAGAAGGATCATGGTCGAACCAGCGTCGGAGCTCGTCGCTGGGCGCGATGTCATGCGACCACTCATCGAGCTGCAGGTCGTTCTTGGCGACACCACGTGGCCAGAGGCGGTCGACGAGGATTCGATACCCGTCGTTCCGAGTCGGAGGTTCGTACGCCCGGCGCAGCCACACTCGGCTACTCATCGTCGGGTCATCCGCCCGAACCGTCGCGGTGATGTCCGGGAAACACATCAGTTTCGGATTGATGCCAGGCGGAGTGGTCGCCGGCGGTTTCGACGTTGAAGCCGTACTCGTAGACGAGTGCGCCGCCGAACGTCGCGCCGAACGAGACCAATGCTGCGACGAGGACCGACAGCGCCATGATCGCCACCGGCGTACTCGTCTGGGCGTTGTAATCGCTCAGGCGCCACACGACGTCGACAACGGCCAACATGGTGACGACGACCATGATCGCCGCATGGGTGTTGATGGTGCGGCGGGCCTGCGTCCCCGCCTCCGACGAAGTCGCCGCGTCCCGGAGTCCGGTCACTGCCGCCAGCACCGACACAGCGAGGCCGCCGATGAAGACGTAGGTGCCTGCGCGCCAGAAGTCCTGCGCCCACCTCGTGTCGTCACCTCCGATCACCGAGATCACGTCGAACACCGCGGCGAGGACGTACGCCGCGATCGGGACGTCGGTGAGCGGTGGGTGCAGTGGTTTACCCGACCAGCCCCGTAGCCCCTTGAACGTGCGCCCCTTCATCGTGAGCGTCGGACGTACCGAGAATCGCTTCATTTCTTTCCCTTCTCTGTCGTTGGATCAGGATCCCTCGAGCGTCGACGGGCCGGGTGGCTCGCCGGATGCGTCGGCTCCGCCCCAGACGACCTCAACCGCACGGTGGGCCAGCTCGATCTCATCCCACTGTTCGGGATCGAGCGCATGGAACACATGGGGAAAGAGGTCGTACTCCTCGTCGTCGATGTGGGTGGCGAGGAGCAGCAACGCGTCGTTCACCCGTGGGCCCGTCGCGCCGTGAGCCAACCAGTGGTTGAGGGTCGCGTGTTCGTTGCAGAGTGCGTCGATGCGGTCACCGAGTGGCGTGGATGCCCGGGCGTGCTCGAACAACCCGATCTCCTCCTTGGTCGCGTGTCGTTGCAGCAGATCGACGAAGTCGGTGAAGGTGGCCGACACGTCGTCGCCGACGTCGATCGCGCGCTCGATGATCTCGCTCAGTTCCAACAGCCGGATGTGTTCGCGGGCGAGTTCGCCGGTCGGTCCCTCGTGTCGGCACCCGCAGTAGTCACACACGCGTATCACCCGGTCGCTGTCGATCCATCGCCGTGATCCACCAGCGTGCGCCGACCAGGACAGCTGTGTACGGGAACGGCACGTCCGTCATGACGCAGGTTGGGGCCTCGGCCACGCCGCCCATGGTCTGACCGTGTCGGGGTCGATGCCGTACCGTTCGATGGCATCGACGACTACGCCGGCTTCGATCTGTTTGTTGAGGTGCAGCGCCGACAGCACGGCGACGACGAGATGAGCCGCGTCGGTCTCGAAGAATCGGCGTAGCTCGGGTCGGTCGTCGCTGCGACCGAACCCGTCGGTGCCGAGGGAGACGAACTGCCGCGGAACCCACCGGCTGATCTGATCGGGCACCGACCGCATGAAGTCTGTCACCGCCACGATCGGTCCGTGCGTCTCGGCGAGTCGCGCCGTGATCACGGGCTCGCGACGTTCGCCAGTGGGGTGCAGACGGTTCCACCGCTCCACGTCCATGGCGTCCTCGCGCAGCCGCTTGTACGAGGTGACCGACCAGAGTTCGGCGCCGACGTCATAGTGATCGACGAGTTCGTTGCGTGCCTCCGAGGCTGCGAGGTGGGCGGTCCCCGAGAAGAGGATCGTGGCTCGTCGCTCCGCGTCGTCGGGTGCCGGTTGCCACCGGTACATCCCCTCGACGATCCCGGCTTCGACGCCGTCCGGCATCGGCGGCATCAGGTAGTTCTCGTTGTACAGCGTCAAGTAGTACATCACGTCGTCGTTGTCGAGGTACATGCGCCTGAGGCCGTGGCGGATGATCATGGCGACCTCGTACGCGAAGGCAGGGTCGTACGCTTCGATCGAAGGGACGGCCGACGCCAAGAGCAGGCTGTGGCCGTCCTGGTGTTGGAGCCCTTCGCCCGCGAGCGTCGTGCGTCCGGCGGTCGCCCCGAGCAGGAAACCCTTGGCCCGTGCATCGGCAGCGGCCCAGACGAGATCCATCACCCGCTGGAATCCGAACATCGAGTAGAAGGTGAAGAACGGCACCATCGGTACGCCCTGGTTGGCGTACGACGTGCCGGCGGCGATGAACGACGCCATCGAACCGGCCTCGGTGATGCCCTCTTCGAGGATCTGGCCGTCGCGACTCTCGGTGTAGGACAGCAGCATGTCGGCGTCGACAGGGTCGTACAGCTGACCGTGCGCCGCGTAGATCTTGAACTCGCGGAACATGGCGTCCATACCGAACGTGCGGGCTTCGTCGGGAACGATCGGCACCACGCGCGAACCGAACTCGTCGGCGCGGCACAGGTCGCGGAGCAGGCGTGTGAAGGCGGTGGTCGTCGAAGCCGGCACCTTGCCCGACCCGGCCGCCATGTCGGAGAAGACGTGGTCGGAGGGCAACTCCAACGGCTGGAGCACGCGGACGACCCGGGACGGCAATGATCCGTTCGCCACTCGTCGACGAGCCGACAGGTAGTCGTGCTCAGGACTGCCGGGCTGCAAGGTGATGTAGGGCGGATCGACGCCGTCGCGCAACAACTCATCGGTGACCTGGTCGTCGAGATGGAGACGATCCCGAAGCACCCGAAACTGTTCGTTGGTCATCTTCTTGATCTGGTGCGTTGCATTCCGGCCCTCGACGTCGGGTCCGAGCGTCCACCCCTTGATGGTTTTGGCGAGAATGACCGTCGGAGCCCCGACTTGCTGCACTGCGGCGTGGTACGCGGCGTACAGCTTCTGGTAGTCGTGGCCGCCCCGCGGCAGCGTGCGGATCTCGTCGTCGGAGAGGTGTTCCACCATCGCCCGCAAACGCGGGTCGCTGCCGAAGAAGTGTTTGCGGATGTAGTCGCCCGATTCGACCGCGTACCGTTGAAACTCGCCGTCGACGGTGGTGTTCATCTTGTTCAGCAGCACGCCGTCGACGTCCCGGAGCAGTAACTCGTCCCAACGCGAGCCCCAGATCACCTTGATGACGTTCCATCCGGCACCCCGGAAGATGGCCTCGAGTTCCTGGATGATCTTGCCGTTCCCACGCACCGGTCCGTCGAGCCGCTGCAGGTTGCAGTTGACCACCCATGTCAGATTGTCGAGTTGGTCGCGCGCGGCGAGCGACAACGCCGCGAACGTCTCGGGCTCGTCGACCTCACCGTCGCCCAGCATGCACCACACCCGCTGGTCGGACGTGTCGGCGAGCTCACGGTTCTGGAGGTACCGGTTGAACCGTGCCTGGTAGATCGACATGATCGGGCCGAGCCCCATCGACACGGTCGGGTACTCCCAGAAGTCGGGCATCAGGCGTGGATGCGGATACGACGACAGTCCCCCACCCCCGACCTCTCGGCGGAAGTTGTCCAACTGCGCCTCCGTGAGGCGACCCTCGAGAAAGGCGCGGGCATAGATGCCGGGCGAGGCATGACCTTGGATGTAGACCTGATCCCCTGGCCGTCCGTCCGCTTTGCCGCGCCAGAAGTGATTGAAACCGACGTCGTACAGGCTCGCCGACGAAGCAAAGGTCGCGAGGTGGCCTCCGATACCGGCGGCGCGGTGGTTCGCCTTCACCACCATGACGGCGGCGTTCCAGCGTACGAACGCACGAATGCGGCGCTCGATTGCTTCGTCGCCCGGGAACCAGACCTGGTCTTCGGCAGGGATCGTGTTGACGTACGGCGTGGACACCATCGAGGGCACACCGGACTGGCGGTGACGGGCCCGCTCCAACAACCGCGACAGCAACAGGCGGGCCCGTGCCGGACCGTGCGCGTCGATGACCGCATCGAGCGAATCGAGCCATTCCTCCGTCTCGACAGGATCGGCGTCAGGGAGCTGGTGGGCGAACCCGTCGATGATCATGGAACGTCACCGGCCGACACGTCCGAAGCCCAGCAGCGCACGATCTCGGCGACCTGCGTCGGACTCTCGTCATCACGAAGCGGTGTGGGGTAAGGGATGAGTGACGGCCTGCTTGGCACGCCATCCACCGTACCTCTGCCAGCCTCAAAGTTCTAGTGGAGGCTAGATATAATTGTGGGATGCGCACGGGAACCCGTGGTGACGAGTGGACCGGTCCGCCGATGTCCTCAACGCACCGCCCGTCTCCGTCAGCGCGTCGGCAGAGATGCCGGCGATGGGGCGCGAGCCGGTCGTCTATCGGATCACGATACGGTCGCGTGAATATGAGCTCGACACCAGATGTCTCGCATGAAGGCGACGCCACGGTGCGCCGGCGGCTCGATGATGACGAGTACGAGACGTTGCTCGAGTTTCGGGACGGACTCCGGCAGTTCCTTGGATGGAGTCAGGATCGAGCAAAGGCGGCTGGTCTCACGCCGTCGCATCACCAACTGCTGCTCGCGATCCGCGGCCATCGCGGTCCGGTCAGCATCGGCGATGTCGCCCAACACCTCACGCTGAGACACCACAGTGCCGTCGAGCTCGTCGATCGAGCGGCCGAACGGGGCCTGATCGAGCGGGTCACCGACGAGCACGATCAACGAGTGGTGAGGGTGTGCCTCACCGATGCCGGCGAAGCAAAGCTGCGGGTGCTGGCTGCAGCTCATCTGGAAGAGCTGTCGAGGGTTGCACCACAGTTCTCGTCGTTGTGGAGCCGACTCCCACAAGGCGGTCGGGATGCATGACGAGCTGGCAAGTCGCGACCGTCGGCTGGAGCGTCTCCGTGAGGAGCTCGAGGACGCAGGTGCCAGAGTTCGGACCGACGACGAGAACGGACTGCTGAAAGAGATCGATCGTGCGCGTTCGCCGCGCCGACACGAGCGACGGTTTCCGAGCTACGGAGCCATTCTCGTGAGTGCGACCGGTGGTGAGGCGGCGAGAGCGCTCGACGAGATCGGCGCAGTCCGCTTCGCCACGGAGCGTGCCGCTGCCCACCAAATCCGTCCGATGGCGGACGGCGTGCAGTCGTTCGCGCTCATCCGACGTGACAGCGCGGAACTTGTTCTCTTGCCCTCACCCATTCCGCGCGAAGTCGAAATGATCCGACTGAGGCGCGCGCTCGGTGCGGGCGCGATTCTCGTCTGCCGTTCGACCGATGGCGTCGTCAGAGTTGTCGATCACGGGCAAATCGTCATCTTCGACGGCACCCGGTGGTGGACCAAGCCGGATGCTCGCCGCTACACGACGTTCGTGCAGCGGGCCGTACCCGCCGCTCCCGTCGACACCACCGAGCACATCCTTGACTTCTGTGTCCACAGTGCCGGACCAGCTCCTGGAGGCACCATTCTCGTCTGGTGCCTGAACACCGATGCGTTGGCGTCGCTCCGCCGGCGTTCCACCCGCACTCAACCGGCCTTGCCGCTGTCGCTGCCGCTCACGTTGCCGGTGGCGCACTCGGCGATTCATCAGCTGCTCTCCCAGGTCGACGGTGCGGCCGCCGTGAACCACGCCGGCGATCTCGTCGAGATCGGACTACACCTCCGGGCGTCGAGCAAGGCGCAGCGCTCCACGACGATTGCGCCATCGGCCGGAACGCGACACGCCTCGGCCCAGCAGTGTTCCTTCGATGTGGCCGACGCCTTGTTCTTCGTCGTCTCCGACGATGGGCCGGTCACCGTGTATGCGAACGGGTCCGTCGTCGCGTCCATCGACTTTGGCACCGTCGCGAATCGCGCTGCCTCCGCGTAGTGGCTGGCTGGGTGGGCCTGCCTCCATCTGACTATATCGTGACACGATGGAACGAGGTGAATCCCGTCGGACCGCACGACTCTCGGTGGCAGCGCTCGGCATCGGCCTCATCGCAGGAGTGGCTGCGTGGTTGTTGCTCCACCTGATCGCCCTCATCACGAATGTGATGCTGTTCGGACACGTCGGCTTCGAGGCCTCGTCGTTCACGGAGCTGTCGCCCAGCCCCCGAATCGTCGTCGTCGCAATGATTGGGGCGCTCGTGATCAGCGCATTGGCGGTGTGGGCGCCGATCATCCGCGGACATGGCATCCCCGAGGCGATGGAGGCCGTCCTGACCAAACACAGCCGGATCGCGCCGCGGACAGCCGTTGCCAAGCCGCTGTCGGCCGCGATCGCAATCGGAACCGGAGCACCGTTCGGTGCGGAGGGCCCGATCATCGTGACGGGTGGAGCGATCGGTTCACTCCTCGGCCAGTTGGTCAGGGTGTCACCGTCCGAGCGAAAGATCCTGCTCGCGTGCGGTGCCGCCGCTGGGATGGCGGCGACGTTCGGCGCCCCGCTCGCGGCGGTCGTGCTCGCCGTCGAGTTGCTGCTCTTCGAGTTCTCGGCGCGTGCGTTGGTGCCGCTCGTGGTGGCGACGAGTGTGGCCGGCGGTGTCCACGCCGCCCTGTACAGCTCCGGACCGCTGTTCGACGTGCCGAGCCACTCGTACTCGGGCCTCGCCGCACTTCCCGCGTTCGTCGTCCTCGGCTTGTTCAGCGGGCTGCTCGCCGTGGTCGTCACGCGAGGACTGTTCCGCGTGGAAGGCGCGTACCGCCGACTCCCCATTTCGGAGGTCTGGCATCCCGTCATCGGTGCAGTGGCGTTCGCATCGGTCGGACTGATCGAACCCCGCTCACTCGGTGTCGGTTACGAGGCGATCGGCGACGTCCTGAACAGCCGGCTCGCTGTCGGTACCGTCGCTGTGCTCGGACTCGTGAAACTCATCGTGTGGTGGCTCGCTCTCGGTTCGGGCACGTCAGGCGGCACGCTTGCGCCCATTCTCCTGATCAGCGCGTCGGCAGGCACCATCGTCGGAACGGGCCTCAACGAGGTGCTGCCGGGAGCAGATGTCTCGGTCGGGGCGTTCGCGTTGGTGGCGATGGCGGCCACGTTCGGTGCGGCGACCCGAGCGACGTTCACCGCCATCGTGTTCGTGTTCGAGCTCACCGGTGACTACGACTCGATCCTGCCGCTGATGCTCGCGACGGTCGTCGCCGACCTGGTGTTCAGCGCGCTCAGTGACGACAGCATCATGACCGAAAAGCTCACCCGACGCGGGTTGCGAGTCGGTCGTCACTACGGCGTGGACCCCATGGAGGCCGCCAGGATCGATTCGATCATGTCGTTCCCTGTCGACGCATTGAGCGTCTCGGACACGGTCGCCCAGGCGATGGATCGATTCGTCGGCGGAGGCCATGGCGCCTACCCCGTGGTCGGCTCGAACGGCGAACTCGTCGGCATCGTGTCGCGCCGCGATGTGCTGGGTGTCGATGTTGATCCCGACGCACCGCTCGTCGACATCATGAGCGCGGAAGTCCTCACGGTCGGTGCCAGCGCCCACGCGATCGACGCGCTGCACCTCATGGTTGACGAACGGGTGGAACACATTCCCGTCGTCGACGGTGACCAACTCATCGGTATGTGTACCCGCACCGATCTGTTGAAGGTCCGCCAGGAGCAGCGCGATCTCGAACGACCACAGGCTGGATTCATCTCGGCGCGTGAGTCGCCGCGTGCCGCCGGGGGAGACGTGAAGCGCCGTTGGCAACTGCGCCTCAGATCGTCGAACGACCACGATGGCCGGTCCTGCTGACGCTCGTGGGTCTCGGTTCAATCGGTCGAGTTGGATGGCGACCGTGATCGTCCTGGGCGACGAGATCGGTGCCGAGCACGGCCCTCGATCACGAGTTCGGCGACCGCTCCGGCGCAGCATCGCCGCTTCCACATCGGTGACTGGCTGGTGCCGGACATCTGGTTCTGGGCACCAGACGTCCGGTCAGTTGTCGTCGGCTATGCGGTGACCTCGACCGTGCCACGCATCCAGGGGTGCGGCGTGCAGTGGTAGTCGAAGGTTCCTTCGTCGTTGAACGTGTGCTCCCACGACTGACCGGCCTCGATGTTGCCCGAATCGAAGATCCCGTCGGCTGTCCCGCTGGAATCCGTGCTCGTCCCCGACGTGACTGTGTGGAACAGCGTGTCGTCGTTGCGCCAGACCACCGTCGTGCCGACCGCCACCGTGAGCTCGTTGGGCGAGTACGCGGTCGCGGCGTTGGCCGGCTCCCATGCACCTGCCGGGATCACGATCGTGTTGGGATCTTCCGGCGGCGCTTCCGGCTCGCCCTCGGCAGCGGCCGCGAGCCCCTCCTCGCCGCTCGAGAAGAGGGCGTTCTCGTCACCGGAGATCACGACCAGGCCGATGCAACCCTTGTAGAAGGTCCGCACGAGTGCGTGGTCGACGAGGATGACCGTCGACGGCAC
>RCMY010002437.1_pt1 | contig 19518 bp, 17 predicted proteins | sample 2041341 | NCBI WGS metagenome assembly RCMY01 (sample SAMN09708234, study PRJNA481090) | Marine sediment metagenome, whole genome shotgun sequencing project. | reverse complement strand
GCACGCTGGTAGACTAAACTTCTCATCATTCTAGAGATAGGCGCGCCGCTAGTATCTGATTCAACAAAATACTGCTGAACAAATGGACGAGCAAACTCCATAAGCCAACGCAAACGACCAACAATTGGAAAATTACGCATAATGGCATGTCGGTTTTGCATTCTATCGTGAATGGCAACTATAAGCAGAAGGCACAGTACAATGGGTACCCAAAACATGCTTGAAAATATATATGCGGGAATACTCGTTAGCACAATGAGGACGAATAACACAATAATAGTTCTATATCTCATTAAATTCCTTTCTTAGCCATTGAAAATAAGCTTAATTAAATACAAATAATATAATCACACCACTGTGATCGGGTAAATTATCAATACTCAAACGAGCGCTATGGTATATTGCGCAATAATATTGGCAATATATAAACCCAAGCCTAAGTGTGATTGCTCTGCTGTTGTTGATTTTCGCACCGAAATCATTGAGCTCAACAACTGACTTTCCATGTTTTCAGGTAAAATTGGGCCGCTGTTTGTGACGCTTAATGCCACCTTACCTTCCTTCTTGAATAAGCGAATGTTGATAGTAGTCTTTTCCTGCGCAAACTCAACTGCATTTGTGACGACTTTATCTAACATTTGTGCAAACATATCAGCGGAGCCATTAATACTTGTAGATTCTATTTGTATGTCCAATACGAAGTGAGCCTGTTTATAGGTCATTTCATATCCTTGTACACACCCGCGTAACACAGGTATTAAGTCGAAAAGTTCAGCGTCATTATTATTAATGGCCTGTTCAAGTCTGGTGGCTTCACTCATATTATTGAGTATTTTACTAAGCCGCTGAATCCCTTCTTTTGCCCGGTTTATGTAAGCTTGCCGGTCATCTTCATGTTCACTCATTTCAAGGTTATCAAGCGACGAATTCACCACGGCGACAGGCGTACGTAATTCGTGCGATAAACGTGATGCCATACTTTCTAAATATTGATTATATTGCGATAGCTTGGTAAGTACCTGGGTAAAAGATCGAGACAAATCACCTATTTCGTCGCCCGAAGCATTGGGTGGTAATGTACCAATAATTCTGCCATTCGCATCTATTGCCGCTTCGGTTTGGTCGCGCAATTTACGAATACGATTAGAGATACGGGTTGCAAATAAAAACAGCGAAAAAGTCGCCAATAGAATAATCGTTAGTATGAAATGAAATTGTTTTTCAAGCGCTTGATTGCGCAAACTACGAATGCCATGCGTGGTTTGCTCTACAACCACCGCCCCCATCACTTGATTGTCAATAAAGATAGGATGCGCTGCTGACAATATAACGGCTTTGCTATCAGAACTTAAGCGCCATAAGGTACTCGGCTTACCGCTTAATGCATCTGCAATATCTCGGCCTTCTAAGGCAAACGCATCGGCTAAATCGTCAATAAAATCCGCCGGCGGTTTGGTCAGTATCTTATAATAGAGCGGCAATAAAATACGTTTTTCTAAATATGACCATATTTGTTCTGTATTTTCGTTAACGTCACGCCCTTGTGAACCGCCAATACCTTGCGCTTGTTGGATGTTACCCGACCTTGCCAGCACCCGCATGTGTTTATCAACTACCCATACCCGCGCACCGGAATATTGTAGTCCTTTTACTATTCGCTCTATTTCAGGCGAGGGCACAAGTACCGTCCCTAGTGAATCGGACTGCGCAGGGTTTGCGGTGCCCATCACATATTTAATGCGTCGTGAAAAAGGCTCATCAACGTCAGCAAGCGCAAATGCAATTTTATTTGAGAGCATGCTTAAGGGGAATCTAAGCTCTAAAATATATCCCTTAGCGGTCATTTCCCACTGCCCTTGAATACGGGTTTCAACTTCCACAGGTGCAATGTTGGTAGTGGTAATATCTAAGCGATAGGCATTAACCCACCCCGCTTCAAAAGGCGCAATAATGTAACGTTCAAATTCTCCTACCGCATTAATTAAGGCTATCTGTAAAAAGTCGTTACGGTCAACGCGCAACGAGTTTTTGGGTCGTAGCAAAACATTATCGTCAGTGACGTCGAACATGGCATATAAATATTTATCATATTGCCCTACCATATGCTTAAAATTAAGGCTTTGCGGATCGTACACTGTGCTTTGTTCAACTAAATTTGCCGCACCGTACTGTATCATTTTGTCTTTATAATCTTGCCAATCGCTTAGTTTACCATCGAGTTTAATGGGGTATTGAATACGATGCGCATATAAATCGGTGCCCGGCGTAATATTTGACAGAAACGCTGATTGATTATCAAACAACGCTGGTCGCTCATGCAACGCCGTTGCAACCGCCCGCGCAGTGCCTACTAAAGTTTGCTCTTGCCCAATACGCAAATAAGTTTCTAACTGCCACACATATTGATAACTCAAATAAGGGATGGCTAATAAAAAAGATGCAAAAAAAAGTAATTTGGCGCGAATGCCAAACGAGAAACGTTTCATAGGTAACTCATTGCGCTTGATTCCAGCGATAACCCATACCATAAACCGTTTCAACGCAGTTAAATGCAGCATCTAATTGTACAAACTTTTTACGAATACGCTTTATATGCGAAGTAATGGTGGTGTCGTCAACCACCATCTTTGACTCGTCCATAAGTTGCTGGCGGCTTTTGACATGTCCAGAGTATTTCGCAATGGCATGTAGCATCCAAAATTCTGTCACGGTTAATTCTACCGCTTGCGACTTCCAGGTGACGCGCATGCGGTTAGTATCCATTACTAAGTCGCCGGCAGTTATTAAGTCACTGGCTTGTTGCGGCTCTTTCAATAACTCTGTACGTCTAAACAAAGCTGAAATTCGCGCCAGCAAATGGGGCAAACTAATATCTTTGGTTAAGTAGTCATCGGCCCCCATACGTAGGCCACAAATAGTGTCAAAATCATTGTCTCGGGCGGTAAAAAAGATGATCGGTAAGGTACTCGATTGCGCTCGCAATAACTGACATAAAGTAAAACCACCGTCGATATCTTCGCCCAAACCAATATCGATAATCGCTAAGTCAGGGAGGTTCAATTTAAACGCGTACTGAGCTGAACGCCGGTCAGCATAAGCCTGCACTTTATACCCTTGCCGTGTTAGGGCCGCAACGTAGTTCTCGCGCAGCGCTTGCTCGTCTTCGATTAGGGCAATGTTTTTTTGCATAAGGCTCTTTACTGGTTGGATCATTAACTTCGCTTAAGTATCGGTTAAATTGAAATAGATAAAAAGAGCTAGCATGCAATTTCCATTTTTTCGCCACATTTGATCACGACATTGCCATATTTACACCCTTAAGTTGCCTCTTTATTAATGTGTAATACATCTCGACGAAACAACAAACTCACATTTTGGAGAAACGCATGAAAAAACTAATTTTGGCGACCAGCATAGCCTTTTGTTTAGCCACAGGCGCAGCACAAAACGCGCTTGCATCTAATAAGCCGCAACAACCAGAAACAAAGCAATCTGAAAAAACCAACGAGATGATTGGTTTTGGTTCAGGCGCACTTGCTGGCGGCGCCGTTGCGGGTCCCTTAGGTGCAATTATTGGCGGTATATTTGGCATAATGATTGCCGATGATGTTAATGGTGATAAGCAACTGAAGCAGGCCAATCAAGCACTAGCTCAAGCTGATCATCGAGCAACAATGCAAGAGCAAAGCGTAAGCGCGCTGCAAACAGAAATAGGCGCAATGCAACAGCAGCAAATGATTCAACTCGCGGCCTTTGATGAGCAAAGCAGTCACCAAGATAGTCAACAATGGTTACATGATTTAACTCACTTCGAAACCAATCTGCAGTTTAAAACGGCATCGTTCTTAATTGCAGACATTTACCTAGAGCAACTTAATAGTTTAGCAAGTTTACTAATTAGTTACCCTCAGCTAAGTGTAAAACTGACAGGCTTTGCTGATCAAAGAGGCGATTCACAATTTAATAAAGAACTTTCCGAACAACGTGCGGCGGCAGTTAAGCACTACTTAGTCAATAACAAGGTTAATTCGAACCAAATTCATGCCACAGGAATGGGAGAGACCAATATAAATACTCTTACCTTGATTGGCAATACCGAAAACAACGCGGATAAAAGCAATCAAAGCAATATTGAAGACTTGTTTTTTGCGCGTAAGGTCAAGGTCAACTTATTAAAATCGAGTGAGCACATGACCGCCGCAAATTAATGGCGGCGAGTCTCTTTATGTTTAATTTTAAGGCGGCCGCAAAACGCATAGGTCGCCTTTAATAATCGCTTAGATTACCCATCTCCTTTATAAAAGGTATAAAACATGACCAAGCTACAGCGGATCACGCTTATATTAGCCGCCTTTGGTGTTATTAGTATTTTACTTACGCAAACTCAATCATATTCAATCAGCAAGAATGAAACACTACCCGCAACTTCTCAACAAACTGTCTCGATTAATAATGTTCATGTTAACAGTGACTATTCAGCACAGGAGGCGAGCGACAAAGTATCTGCAGCGCAAGTGATTACCAATATTTACCAGTCGGGCACCGGTAGTTTTTACTTTGAACGTGCAGCCGAACATGAGCAATCTTCGATAATACATGAAGCGTCTACATTACAAAGTACACATGCAGAAATTACGGTTACTGGCCCTATCGCAAGAACGCGTTTAACGCAGGTGTTTGCAAACTCAAGTGACCAGTTGAGTTCAGGTGTTTACGTATTTCCACTACCCCAAGATGCTGCAGTAGATCATTTGTTAATGCAAGTAGGTGAACGCAAAATAGAAGGTCTAATAAAGCCTAGAAATCAAGCACTATCTATGTTCAATGATGCCAAAGCTAAAGGCCAAAATGCCTCCTTAGTTAGCCAAATTAGGCCCAATATGTTCTCCAATAGAATTGCGAATATTGCACCGCATTCAGAGATTACCGTGACGATTGAATATCAGCAGTTTATTGTTCAAGACCAATACAATTTTGCGCTACGACTGCCGCTTAGCATTACGCCCAGATATAGCCCTGCTGTCCTTATAAAGAATGACTTGAGTCAGTTATCGAATATGCATGAAAATAATTTAGCGGCACGGTCTACAAATGGGCAAATTGAGACATCACAAACAACTTACTTACCAGCAAAAACGACGATATCAGTTAGGTTAAATACGGGCTTGCCCGTACGTCAAATCAATAGTTTACATCATCCAATTAAAACCACGAACCCACATACCACTGAATATTTTATAGAGCTAGACACTGACTCACCTAAGAATGAAGATTTTGTACTACAATGGCAGTTGCGCCCAGGATATAATGTGCAGGCTTCGCACTTTACTTATCAAGCAGACAATTACGAATATGGGCTTATCACCCTTTTGCCACCTGCTAACGATACACTGCGTGCAAAACGTAACATAGTGTTCATACTTGATGTGTCAGGCTCCATGGTGGGTGAAGCTATAACGCAAGCAAAACAAGCTTTAGCGATGGCTATTCAAGATTTACAAAAGGGTGACTATTTTAACCTGATTGCATTTAGCTCACATGCCACTCGACTATGGCCAAGTAGTCAAGCGGCGTCTTTTGCGGCAAAAGATGAAGCCCTATCTTATATATATGGTTTAGAAGCCAATGGCGGAACAGAAATCAAAAAAGCACTAAATATGGCCTTTTCATTGCCAACAATGACCCGTAATTTAAAAGATACAGAAGAAGCAAGTGCTGATAATCATTATTTAAATCAAATCGTCTTCATTACCGACGGAAGTGTCAGTAATGAAGATGAACTATTACGAAGTATTTATAGAGACTTAGGTCAATACCGACTTTTTACTGTGGGTATAGGTCACGCGCCTAATGCATATTTTATGAGCGAAGCGGCTGCCGCTGGCAAAGGCAGCTTTACCTATATTGGCGACGTAAATCAAGTGCAGCCCAACATGCAAAAGCTACTTGAAAAACTCAAACGCCCAGCCCTTACGGATATTGAATTAACTACCAAAGATGCTCAACAAGCTTTTGCATATGAATTCTACCCTAGCATTGTCCCCGACTTATATGCAGGCGAACCGCTTGTGATTAGTTACCGCAAACAGATTAAGGATTATTCAACAACAACTACGCTACCATTTAGTCTTCAAGGTCAATATTTAGCACAAACTGCCGCCGGTGCAATGTTGCCGAGAAAATGGTCAAGCCAGTTACCCAGCATTACTGCGCAGCGCGAGCAAGGCATTCATAAATATTGGGCCCGTCTTAAAATAAAAGAATTACAACAACAACTGAATATGCCAAAGCCTTTTAGTGAAGGCTATGAAGTCGTCAAAAAAAACATTGAACTCGCCATTACAAATATTGCAGTAGATCATCATTTAGTTAGTCAATATACAAGCTTGGTGGCAATTGATCACGCCCCCCCATCACCACATGCTGAGCATTTAGTGATGGCTAATACCGATACGGGTAATCTCAATCAATATGCGCTCGGCCAACTACCACAAACTGCTACACCCAGCGCGCTTATGGCCTTATTGGGCGGTGTCCTTATAACCTTAAGCGGTGGTGTTTTGTGGCGCCACAGAAAAGAAAAGACGCTCTATGGTATTCAATAAACGTGTTCGTTATTACCTCGCCATTATAAGCCTCGTATTAGGCATAGTGCTGTTATTTAACGCGGCTTATATTCAGCTTAAAGCGGCCTTAGCACAAGTTTTAATTGCATCTGCTTTTATTAAGCAAAGTCAGGAAAGTAGCCTGCAAAAATCGGAGAGAATGACCTTTAAGCCTTGGCCATGGGCCGACATGACCGTTATTGCAAAAATCACCATAAATGGCAACAGCGACTATGTTCTTAGCAATGCCAGTATGCGAAATTTAGCTTTTGGCCCCACCCATATGAGTCAATCCCCATTACCAGGGAGCAATGGAAATAGTGTTATTGTAGGTCACCGCGACACCCATTTTGCACATTTACAACATATACAGGTGGGAGATAATATTCAGGTGCAAAGTTTACATGAAAAAATTGAGTATAGAGTCTCGGAAATATCGATTGTAGATGCTAGCCAAGTGTCGGTACTTAACAATATAAATGCCAAAGCACTTACTTTAATTACCTGTTATCCATTTCACGCTATTCACCCTAAGCCCACAAAAAGATGGGTCGTTAGGGCGATACAAGTAGGCTAATAAACCTAACTCGCTTGTTGCAAAGCTTCAAGTAAAGCTTGTGGAGGTTGGTACCCTGGAACAACAGAGCCGTCGGGTAAAATAATATTAGGCGTGCCATTAACGCCAATTTGCTGGCCAAATTTAAATTGCTCAGCAACTTGGTTCTTGCAACTTGCTTCGGCTATTGATTTACCGGCTTTGGCATCACTAATTGCTTGTTTAGGATTTTCAGAGCACCAAATAGACACGGTTTCACGATAAACTGGGCTATCTAATCCCGCACGTGGCCAAGCCAAATAACGTACGGTAATACCAAGGTCATTGTATTGCTGTATTTCATTATGTAGTTTGCGACAATATCCACAGGTCTGATCGGTAAATACGTTAACAACATATTTTTCGTCATCCGCAGTAAATTCAATCGTTGAATCTTTAAAACGTTTTACGCCTTCAAGACGCATCTCTTTTAGGGCGTTTTCAGTTTCATCTTCTATCCCATTTTTAACATTATAGACGCGGGCTTGTAAAAAAAATTCACCGTTATCACTCACATAAAACAAGCCTCTATCAGTATAGATCTGTTTAAGACCGGGTACCGGAGATTCACCTATGGCGGAAATCTTCAAACTTAACTTCTGTGATAATGAAGCAACAATTTCGTCATCAGATGTTTGCGCGAAGGCGCCACTTATTAACAAAGTCGAGATTGCAATTATTTTGCTGGCGCCAGTAAACATACGGTTAATATTCATTTAAGGTGTTCCAAATTTTGTTCTCTGTTAATACAGACCAAAGAAAGCTGTAGAATACTTCAATTTTTTTTCAATTATTTTTCTAGTTCATGTACGCGGTTATCGGCATAACTGCGGAAAATCTCTAGTGAAAAAATGTGTTAGCGCTATATTACCCTCTAGGGTGATGATTTTGAACCAAAGATTGTAGTCTTTGGGTTGCTACGTGCGTGTAAATTTGTGTTGTCGACAGATCACTGTGTCCTAATAGCATTTGCACCACGCGAAGATCGGCACCGTGGTTAAGTAAATGCGTCGCAAATGCGTGGCGCAATGTATGAGGCGACAAGGCGGTATTTATTCCGGCAACTTTCGCGTAATGCTTAATACGATGCCAAAATGTTTGACGCGTCATGGTTTGCCCTCGCAAACTCGGAAATACCGTATTAATTGGTTTTTTAAGAAGATCAGGGCGTCCATTCTTTAAATATTCTTGTAGGCAATCTAGCGCTTCTTCTCCCATCGGCACAAGTCTTTCTTTGCCGCCCTTGCCTGTTATTCTAATTACCCCCTGCATAAGACCCATCTCATGCATTTGTAAGTTAACAAGCTCACTTACCCTAATGCCCGTTGCATAAAGCAACTCTAGCATTGCTTTGTCTCGTAACTGAATAGGATCGCTATCATTAGGCGCTGCTAATAGCGCTTCTACTTGTTTTTCAGACAAAGTATTAGGTAAATACTGGGGTAATTTAGGGTTGTTAATATACGCTATGGGGTTAGTTTCACGGTGTTTATTGGCAACTAAGTCGATATAAAATGCACGAGCAGAGCTTAACATACGAGCCGTTGAACGCTGACTGTACTTATGTTCAACGCGAACAGCCAAATAAGCCTGTATATGCGATGTTGTTGCCTCCATTAACGAAAGGTCAGCAAAGTAGCGCTGTAAAAATAGTGCCAATTTTGACAAATCGCTTCTATACGCACTTGTCGTGTTGTTGCTTAATCCCTTTTCCACCCAAAGCAAATTAATAAAATCGTCTATTAGTAACGCGTTTTCTGCAGATAAAATTGTCTTATTTAAGTGGTCGTTTAAGTTATTCATGACAATTAACGTCACCCTAAATGAAAATGTGCGTTCATTAGTTCACCATTGCTAAGCGCAGGAAGCCTGTGTTTAAAAAAGCGGGTTACACTACATTCCACGGCTTTGTTTTATTAGTTCATAAGCGGCTTGGATATCCTGCGTTTTATTTTTAGCGACTTCTAATGCTTGTTCGGGCAGACCTTTAGCACTTAGTTTATCAGGATGGTGCAATGACATTTGTTTTTTATAAGCACGTTTAATCATTTTATCATCATCTTTTACGGTCACGCCCAAAATGCTATAGGCATCTTTCAAAGAATGTTCATTTGAATACTGTTGGTGCTGACGCTGATTTTGATGCGCACCCTGCTGATTAGTGTTTCGATAGCGAAAACGTTGCCCAGCTTCGTAAGTCGTAATTAAAAAATGTAAGTCATTGCGACTAAAGCCAAGAGTTAGTGCGACTTTCTCTAACACCAAGAGTTCACCGGCGGTAACTCTGCCATCTGCGCAAGCTGCACTTATCAGAATTTCAAGAAACACTTGCATAACATCACGTCGACCTTGACTGTGACTTTTGAAATCTTCGAGCATTTGAGCTAACGGAAAATCTTTTGCTTTACCATCACGAAAAGCCTGCTGTGCCTCTTTTCGAGCTTCTCCGCGCAAACGCATATTATCCATCAAAGCAGACGCGATGTTTATTTCTTCAGGGGTTACTTTACCATCAGCTTTACAAATATGGCCTAACGCTGAAAATAATGCATGAAAAAACACTGCTTGCCGTTTTATACCATCTACGTTTGAAAAGAATTTAGTGAACCCTCCCTTGTTAGCAAAATCTTTTGCATAATAAACATCAAATAAATGTCCAACAAATAAACCAATTATTAATCCTGGTAGCTTCAATAGCGCCAGGCCAATAATTGCGCCCATAATTTTTCCGTAAATAGTCATTACCCATGTTACCTTTGCTTTTCGTTATGAGTGTAAAGTGCTTCGTCGCCAAATTAAAGCGTTCACAAAGAAATTACAGTTGTGTTTAGCGCTTATATACAAATTTTTACGTATATTAAACGTTTTTAGTTGGTAATTAGCTTTATAATCATTAAAATTATAGGGTTGTCATTTTAACCTTGTGATTTATGTCAAAATATAGACAACAGTGTTTCTTTACAAGTGCCAAGCAAGAAACCTTTTTAGTCAAAGTTAACAAGCACCATTACAACACAATAAGCGGTTTATATTAATTAATGCGTCAAATTCTCGGTCAGTTCAATACGTCTACTTTATCGGGGCGAGCAGTTACAAATACGGTGGTAGATATCTCGTGGGTAGCTACGACTGTTAACTACGGTGTCTCGTGTAAGCTTGTTTTGGCAAGAGTAGCTTCTTCTGCGGCTTGTTTAAGCATAGTGATGGCGCATAATGTGTTGGCTTTGCAGCAAACACCCACTGCAGATACCATCGAGTCGGTACTAGGGCAAGATAAGTTCCTTACCCAGCAATGCAAACCACAAACGTTTAATTTTACGCCCCCTAAGGTGCTGCCAAACAATATAGAAGTCAAATCAGAAACGGCGCTTGTTGTAAAAGACCAACTAGCGGTATTTGAAGGTGATGTATCTATTACCAGTCCAACGTCTATCATTACGGCTAATAGCGCGAATATTCTCGATAATGGCCAGCTAATCAAGGCAAGGGGTAATGTTCAGTATACTGATCAACTAATGCAAATCGATAGCGAATCGGTGGAATTGAACGGTTCGCTAAAATTGCTTCAAATGCAGCAAACTCGGTATAAAATTGCGGGTATTAATGGTCGCGGCGGTGCAGATATACTATCTATTTCAGAAGAGCGTGGTGTCACTTTAGAAGACGTATCTTTTACAACCTGCCCACCAGAAAGTGAAGATTGGAAAATCCAAGCATCTAAAATTAAAATCAACAAAGATTTACCGTTTGGACAAGCCTACCATACGCGTTTTTATGTCGCTGGGGTGCCTATATTTTATTTGCCGTATTTTGCGTTTCCAATTACGACCGACCGCCAAACGGGCTTTTTGTTTCCTCAATTAGGAAGTTCATCCTCTACAGGGCTTGAATGGGAACAACCTTTTTATTGGAATATAGCGCCTAATATGGACGCCACGTTATCAACGCGCTTCATGACACAAAGAGGTGTGCAGCTCAAAACAGAATTTCGATATTTATCTGATAACCACACAGGCGAGTTACAGCTTGAATACTTGCCTAATGACAACGATGAAACGATTGACAAAGAACGATATTTTTATCGTTTTGTTCACCGCGGAGCACTCACTGATAATTGGTCTGTGTCGGCAGATATAAGTGATCTAAGTGACAACAACTATATTATTGATTTAGGCTCAGACTACTACAGCGAAGCCGACACGTACTTATATCGTCAATTGGGTGTAAATTACTTTTCGGATGCGTTAGATTTTTCGATGTTTGTACGTGATTTTACAACCATAGGATTATCTGACGAGAATTACCGAGCACTGCCAGAAGCCAAGTTGGATTATACGAATAAACTCAATCAGTACGTGAACTTCGATGTCCATTCAGAACTTGCCTATTTCGAAAACAACTCCGTGCTTATGCCTGACGCCCTGCGCTTCCATATAGAGCCGTCTATAAGTTTGCCATATCAGCGTGCATGGGGAGAGTTGTTAGCACAAGCAAGTGTGCTACATACTTATTATAAGCAAGATTTAAAAGAACAACCTTTAGCGCTTGATGAAGAAGTTAATCGCACGCTTGGACAAGCAAGATTGTACGGTTCACTTATTTTTGAAAGGCCTCAAAATGTGTTTGGAAGTCCTTACACACTCACCATAGAGCCTAAAGCACAATATTTATATACCAGCTTTGACGAGCAAAGTCGCATCGGTAGATACGATTCAACCGCATTATTGACAAACTTTAGTAACATATTTCGAGGCCGAGAGTTTACGGGCTTAGATAGAATAAACGATAACAATCAGATTACAGTTGGCGCAACATCCAGACTCATTGATAACAACAATAATGAAGTCTTAGTCGCCAGCGCCGCACAAATTCTGTATATTGAAGATTCAACATTGATTGATAGTCGCCGTACAGGAAATCGATCATCCGTTGCCGCTGAATTAGATTGGCAAATGAACCAAAACTGGTTTTTGCACTCAGATATACAGGTAGGAAATCAATCCAATAAGGTAGAAAGAAGCAGTTTGTCTACCGAATATCGTGTAGGTGAAAATAAGCTTATTCAAGTCAATCACCGATACATTCGTGAATTATCAAGCGAACGTATTGACCAAGTCGGTGTTTCTGCGAGTTGGCCTATTGGTAAAGATTGGCATTGGGTTGGTCGATATTATCGAGATTTAAAGCGTTCTAGAAGTATAGAATCCTTTTTTGGAATAGAGTATGAAAGCTGCTGTTGGGCAATGAGATTAACCGTAAAACGTAATTTAGCAACAAGATATAATAATGATGGCGTACGCGATTTAGATGAATATGATTCAGGTATTGCGTTACAATTTGAGTTTAAAGGAATGGGTAGTAGCAACAAGAAGACTGATATGCTTAGCCAAGGATTGTTTGGTTATCGTCAACCCTTTGTGCTTAATTAACGTTCCAATAATTAGAGTAGTTATGAAAAAGATATTTTTAATATTGTTGTTTTCGGCAACCGTGGTAACGAACACTTTTGCGCAATCGCGCGACTTATTAGACAAAGTTGCGGTTATTGTCAATCAAGGTGTTGTGCTTGAAAGTGAAATTGAAGCGCTTGTGCAAACAGTAAAGGCAGGCGCAATAACGAATAATCAAAGCTTACCTTCTGAGGCTGCGCTTAGACGTCAGGCTATTGAACGACTGATCATTGAAAATTTGCAAACCCAAATGGCAGATCGTATGGGAATACAAATTAGTGATCCTCAACTTGACCAAACGATTCAAAATATAGCTAACCAGCAAAGCATGAGTATGCCTGAGTTTCGTCGTGAAGTTACCGCAGAAGGATTAGCTTACGAAGTATATCGTGAACAGGTCCGTAAAGAGTTAATCACAGGCGAAGTTCGTCGCGCTAACGTGCGCCGCAGAGTGTATATAACTGACCAAGAAATTGACACCTTAATGACGATTATGAACCAACAAGGCGATCAACAAGCCGAGTATAAGTTGTCTCATATTCTGGTCGATATCCCTAGCAATGCAACGGAAGAACAAATTAGCGATGCCCGCGGTCGCGCTGAAAAAATCCTTGAGTTACTTGGCACAGGATCTGAGTTTGCGCGATTGGCAATAGCGGCGTCTTCAGGTGCAAATGCACTTGAGGGTGGTGATATGGGGTGGATGAACATTAACGCTATGCCAACTTTATTTGCAGAAGTTGTCGCCGGTAAAAAGAAAGACAATGTTGTAGGTCCAATTCGCAGTGGCGCAGGTTTTCACATATTGAAAATTGCTGACACTCGAGGCGTTGAACTTGTTGAGGTTGAAGAAGTTAACGCTCGACATATTCTGATAAAACCATCTATTATTTTAAGTGACGCTAAAGCCGAGCAGATGCTGAATGAATTTAGAACACAGTTAATTGAGGGCAAAGCCGATTTTGCTGCGCTAGCCAAAGAATATTCTGCCGATCCTGGCTCTGCTATGCGTGGCGGTGAATTAGGCTGGAACGACCCTAACATCTATGTACCTGAGTTTAAAACAAGTTTAGCGTCTTTAGCAAAAGAGCAATACAGTGTGCCAATAAGAACTCAGCACGGTTGGCACCTCATTCAGTTAATTGACCGAAGAGTGGACGACGCAACCGAAAAGCGTAAAGAAGATCGTGCATATCAGTTAATCTTTAATCGTAAGTTTCAAGAAGAAACGGATACATGGCTTCGCGAAATGCGCGACGAAGCGTATATTGAAGTTTTGGATGAAAATACCTAAGTATGCCTAACCCACGCGAAAATATGATTAAATTAGCGGTCACTCCCGGCGAACCTGCCGGTATTGGTCCCGACCTTATGATTCAGCTTGCACAGCACAGCTGGGATGCCCAGCTAGTGTTATTTGCTGACGCTAATTTAATCAAAGCCCGTGCTGATATTTTAAATATCAAAGTCGATATTATTCCATATTCTACTGACATGAATATTGTGCAAAAGCCTGGGCAAATAATTGTTAAGCAAGTGACTTGTAAAACAACACCTATTGCAGGGCAACTTGATAGTGAAAATGGTCATTATGTAGTAGATACCTTGCGTTTAGCGTGTGAGGCTAATATGCAGGGTGAATTTGACGCTGTGGTTACTGGCCCCGTACATAAAGGGACTATAAATAAAGCGGGTGTGTCTTTCAGTGGTCACACTGAATATTTTGCGCAGCAATCAAATACCCCTGATGTTGTTATGATGCTAGCTACCGATGGACTTCGTGTGTGCTTAGTTACCACGCATATTCCACTCGCGTATGTTAGTAAGGCAATTACACCTGAGCGTATCGAAAAGGTCATTGGCATTATACATCGTGACTTGCAAACGAAATTCGGAATTATTACTCCCGCTATCTATGTTTGCGGACTCAATCCTCATGCAGGCGAGGATGGCCACTTAGGTAAAGAAGAGATTCAGGTGATAACGCCAACCTTAGATAAGCTTAGAATGAGCGGAATGAATGTGATTGGCCCGTTACCTGCAGATACTATCTTTCAGCCTAAATATTTAGAAAAAGCAGATGTGGTGCTCGCAATGTATCATGACCAAGGTTTACCCGTACTCAAATACAAAGGCTTTGGTAATGCAGTTAATATCACTTTAGGCCTACCCTTTATTCGTACTTCGGTTGATCACGGCACCGCTACCGATTTAGCAGGCACCGGACTTGCTGATACAGGAAGCATGGAACGAGCCATTGCTAAAGCCATTAAGTTAGCTAACCGAAAACGCGGATAAACATATGAGCAATAAATGAGCAATAAACACTTAGGACATACTGCACGCAAACGTTTTGGGCAAAATTTTCTGCATGATGATTACATAATTGATAAGATTATCAGTGCAATTGCCCCTAAAAATAATCAGTTATTGGTTGAAATAGGCCCTGGCTTAGGTGCGTTAACTGAACCGGTTGCAGAATTAGTTGACCATTTCACCGTAATAGAACTAGATAGAGATTTAGCTAAGCGTTTAAAAGAACATCCATTTATAAATCAAAAACTAGACATAATAGAGCACGATGCACTTAAGTATGATTTTTCTCAGTTAAGAACCGGTGACAATAAACTGAGAATATTTGGTAATTTACCGTACAATATTTCAACACCGCTAATGTTTCATCTATTCAAGTATTGTGAGCATATAGAAGATATGCACTTTATGTTGCAACATGAAGTTGTCAAACGACTGTGTGCAACGCACTCAGACAAGCAATATGGCCGACTTTCAGTAATGGCGCAATATTATTGTAGCGCGGTGCCGGTTGTCATGGTCCCGCCCAGTGCGTTTAAGCCTGCGCCAAAAGTCGATTCAGCAGTTGTTCGTTTACGCCCGCATAAAACACCTAGAGTTAATGTACATTCGGTAGATACTCTACAAACTGTTGTAACTGCAGCTTTTAATCAACGCCGCAAAACAATTAGAAATAGTTTAAAGAATTTATTAAATGAACAACAAATTATTGTATTAGAAATAGACCCAGATATACGAGCTGAAAAACTCTCTATAGAGGATTTCGCAAAACTTGCTAATAGCGTTTACGAGAATTCTACACATGAGTCAACCGGTACACATTGAAGTCACAAGTAAATACTTAGGTAAGCAAGAGAACCAACAAAAAACCCAAGTGTTTGTATTTAGTTATACGGTAAATATCACTAATAATGGCACCCAGGCTATTCAATTATTGAGCCGTTACTGGCTAATTACTAATGGCGACGGCGAAAAGGTTGAAGTAGAAGGAGATGGCGTAATTGGCGAGCAACCCATTATTGAACCTAATCAGACCTACACTTATACCAGTGCCTCTATGTTAAAAACTGAAGTAGGAACCATGGAAGGGTTTTATCAATTCAATGGTCAAAACTCTGACAACTTTAAAGCTAACATTCCTGTATTTAGTTTAGCCGTGCCTAACAGCCTTCACTAAATGAAAAATTATGTAGTAGGTGATATTCAGGGCTGCTATAAAGGATTGCGCAAACTATTAAAGAAAGCAGGCTTTCGGCCTAAAAAAGACAAACTGTGGGCAGTTGGCGACCTTGTTGCTAGAGGCCCTGACAGCTTATCCACTTTAAAGTACCTATTCGACCTAGGACCTCACTTTGACACAGTACTAGGCAATCATGATTTACACTTAATTGCCATAGCATACGGACTCGCTACACCAAAAGCACAAGACAACTTAAAGCCCTTAATCGATCATAAGCACTTTGCACGTTATATTGAGTTTTTATTGCACAAGCCACTCGCCGTACAACCCGTTAAAAACACATTGATTAGTCACGCTGGGCTTTATCCTGGTTGGTCTATAAAAAAGGCGCTAAAGCTCTCAAAAGAAGTGCAAACAGAACTTAGCGGTACGAATCCCCTTAAGTTTTTAAAAAATATGTATGGTAATCAACCCTGTGCTTGGGAATCTAGCTTAAACGGTCACGCACGCAATCGATTTATTGTGAATGCATTTACGCGTATGCGCTATGTATACGAAGATGGTAGTTTAGATTTTGACACCAAATGCCACCCTACAAATTCTCCTAACCATCTTATTCCATGGTACGCCTGTAAGAACAAAAAACTCACGTCTTCGCATACTTTGATATTTGGGCACTGGGCTTCGCTGTTGGGCGAAATCCCTGAAAAACGCCCTAACGATGCTAATATCATCGCACTGGACACGGGTTTTGTGTGGGGCAATACAATGAGTCTATACTGTATCGAAAGCCAACAATTTTTCCGCTATAGCGAGTAAAGGTTTTACCCATTCTGACGATACCTTAATTAGAATTTTAATTAAGTTAAAATACTCTAATTAGGAGTTGTCATGAGAATAACAGTAGCCATGCGTGTAATAGGCGGTTTTGTTGTAATAAGCCTTTTACTTATTGCTCTGGGGATTTCTTCAATTACCAGCGTTAATCGTATTGGAGATGCTTCAGAAGAACTGAGTTCACTTGCCCTTCCAACGGTTGCAGGCAGTAGCGATTTTTAAAATCATCATTCTTAAATATGGGGAGATTAACATTTGAAGGATTTGTAGCCGTTCAAAAAGACAGTATTGTCGAAAAGCAAGAACGTTATTTAGATGCCACAACGCATTTTGACACTACCATAGCTAAGCTTAGAAACGTCGTTAGAAACGACGCAGGACTTGTCAAAGCCGTAGATGAAATTCAAGCAACCTACACTAGTTACAACCTAAATGCACAAGGCATGTTTAGTGCACATACTTCTGACATTGAACTAAATAAAAAATTGTCAGGCATTATTGAACAATTAGAAGAAAAAACGGATGATGCCTCTTCTTATTTACTAGATTTTACTGATTTAGATGAAGTATCAAGCTCTCGCAATTTACAAGCAGCCGCCCAACTAAGCGGTACAATGGAGTCTGGTTTATTAGCCTTACTTACCACCGCCACCGAATTTAAAAACACCCTACAACTGCCAAGAGCAGAACTGCGAAAAAAAGAAGTTGACGTTATGCTAGCGCAAACAAAAGAGCGTCTAAATAACATATTAGCGGTGGCTCAAAATAGTGACTCTTCAGGTACACTCAATAGCGTTGCAGAACTAATAAGTAACATAGAAAACTTACTGCTTGGTCCTAATGGTTTAGTCACTACTAAATTTTTACAGCTTAATGCCATTCAAGAAGCGGCTAATCTATTGGCTCAATCTGATGATAAAATAGTATTAGCTACAAAAAAGCTTACAGCGCTAAATGAGCTTGCCGATCAAAAAGCGCAAAAAATTAAAGACAGCGTTGAAACTCAAATATCACGCAGTCATTTAACTGTCATATTAGTCATCATAGGTTCATTGGCCCTGGCAGGAGTGATCGGCTATATAACTGTACGCGCAATTACGCTTCCGCTAGCAAGAGTCAACAAGCTATTAAAAATTGCATCATCGGGTGACTTAACTCAAAAGCTAGATGACACTTCAAAAGATGAATTTGGCATTTTGGCTATCAATTGCAATCACTTGATTGATAATCTGAAAGACCTGATTAATACCATTAACCAACGCGCTGATCAATTAGCCGCCGCGAGTGGACAAACATCTACAATCACACTACAAACAACTGCGTCGATAGAGAATCAGAAATCACAAATTTCTCAAATTGCCGCAGCCACAACAGAAATGCATACAACTTCTGAGTTAGTTTCTGCGAATGCTGACGATACACTTAAAGAAATTAAACATGCTGATTTAGAAGCTGAAAAAGTGAAAGTCATTTCAGCAAAAAATAAGTCAACCATTCAAGTGTTAGCTAACGATGTTGAAGAAGCAGCCTTAGTCATTAATAAGCTACATCAAGATAGCGCAAGCATTGGCGGTATTTTAGATGTTATTCGTGGCGTGGCTGACCAAACCAATTTGTTAGCGTTGAACGCTGCAATAGAAGCTGCTCGCGCGGGTGAACAAGGCAGAGGATTTGCAGTAGTAGCTGATGAAGTACGCACGCTTGCCAGCAGAACCCAACGCTCAACACAAGAAATCAGTGCCATGATTGAAGTTCTCCAAGCGGGTGCAGAAAAGGCCGTTGCGGTAATGAATCAAGGCAAAGAACAAACCATTGTTTGTGTTGAGCAAACCGAAAAAGCAGGTGAGGCTCTTGAGCTGATTACACATGCGGTTCACAAGGCTTACGAGGTTAGTACACGGATTGAGCAAGCAGCACGCGAACAACATAGCGTATCTTCACAAATTAGTGAGCGATTAGAAAATATAGTCGATATTGCTGAACAAACAACCATAGGTGCTAAACAAACATCGGACTCTAGTGCAGAAGTTGCTCGCTTAGCACAAGAATTACAAGAGTCGATACGCCGTTTTAAGGTGTAGTCATCACCTAGGTTATGCGCCGAGTCATTGGTCTTATTTGGCGTACATTGCAACATGATATTGATAGAAAGTCAGTAAGGGCACATGCAACAATGTATGTGCCCTTCGGATTTGCTAGTAAAAGCAATATTACGATTCGAAAAGAGCCTTGTGTAAGGTCGTTACAACGGCATCACTGTCCTTATCACTGACCACAAACGATAGATTGTGAACATTCGCGCCAAAACATATCATGCGTAAGTTAAAATCACCAATCGCCGAAAATATACGCGATGATACTCCTGCTACACTGTGCATATTATTACCCACCACCGTCACTGCGTCTAAATTACGCTCAACCGCCACTTCGCAAATATTGCTTAGCTCAACTAAGGTTTCTTTATTCATTTTTTCAGACATTGAATTTGGTGGATTGTCTAATGTGAACGAGACCGCTATTTCAGAGGTAGTAATAAGA
>RCMY010001850.1_pt1 | contig 19521 bp, 15 predicted proteins | sample 2041341 | NCBI WGS metagenome assembly RCMY01 (sample SAMN09708234, study PRJNA481090) | Marine sediment metagenome, whole genome shotgun sequencing project. | reverse complement strand
TGAAAGAAAATTCAGTTAAAACCGTTGGTGTGCATGGTTATGATTCAAAATATAAAGACATGCATGGTATATTTTATGCAAATGGTCCTGCTTTTAAAGCAGCGTTTGTTGTACCCTCTGTAAAAAATATACATATCTACCCATTAATATGCAACATATTAGGGCTTCAGATTCCCAGTGATATTGACGGAGATTTAAATCAAATAAAAAGTGTTTTAAAAAACTAAAATCGTTAATCGAAACTATAAATAACCATTTATATACATCGTTACCATTTGCAAATAGTAAAAGAGCTATTAAAATAAAGAATCCGGTGATTTGAGCATACTCTAAAAACTTGTCGCTAGGCTTTCTACCAGTCACCATTTCATAAAGTAAGAACATTACATGGCCGCCATCTAAAGCAGGTATCGGCAGAATATTCATAAAAGCTAAAATAATTGATATAAAGGCTGTTGTAGCCCAAAATGCAGGCCAATTCCAAGTATCTGGAAACATACCCCCTATGGCAGCAAAACCACCAACCTCTTTATAGGCACCGGTATCAGGATTGAAAATCTTTTTCATCCCTTTGATGTAATCTGTAAGTGTCTTAACACCTTTGTTCCATCCGGCAGGTATAGATTCTAAAAAGGTATAGTCAATTGTATTGATTTTTAAAAAGCCTTTCTCTTGAAACTCTTCAAGAGAACCATAACCCGCGTAAACTCCAAATTTACCTTCTTCAGTTACATTAGCTTCTAATGAAACTTTTTTACCATCTCTATTTACAAGTACAGGAACATTCTTACCCTTATTCTCTAAGAGAACTGGAATTACTTGATCTTGATATTCTACAGGAGTACCAGCAATTTCAACAACTGCATCACCTACAATCAAACCTGAATTCAAATTTGGAGAATTTTTAGGTATTTGACTTATAACAAAAGGAACTCTATAATTAATAAATCTAGCATTCTCCCTGTTATTAGAAATGGTTTCAATAAAATCTACAGGGACTTCTTTTTCAATTTTATTGCCATCTCTTTCTATAGTGAATCTTTCACCATAAACCAGTTCATATGGTATTGTTTGAAGATTTTCTACTTCTTTACCATCAATTGCTACAAATCGATCTCCTGTTTTTATACCGAGCGCATCTCCTAAGATTGTATCTGTTACCCAAACACCATCTTTAAGACCATCATTTGAAATATATTGCTCTCCGTACGTAAAAGCCAAACCGATAAAAATTATAACAGCAAGTACGAAATTGACAGTAACACCACCTAACATGATAATTAATCGCTGCCAAGCTGGTTTGCTACGAAATTCCCACTCCTTCGGTTCTTCTGCCATGGCTTCTTTATCCATGCTTTCATCAATCATACCAGATATCTTCACATAACCGCCTAAAGGTAACCAGCCGATTCCGTACTCAGTTCCCCCTATTTTCTTTTTGAAAAGGGCAAACTTTACATCAAAGAATAAATAGAATTTCTCAACCCTTGTCTTAAAGAGTTTTGCGGGTATAAAATGGCCTAACTCGTGTAAAACTATTAGTATAGAAAGGCTTAAAAAAAATTGTATCGTCTTTATAATTATGGGGCTCATTCTTTTTTCCTGAAAATTAAAATCGGACAAAAGTACATTTTTACATCCGCTTAAAAAAAGAAACACGTTAAGGTCGAGATATTTTAAGAATAATTTATCAGCTAAAGACTCTAATTCATTTGAAAACTAATGTGCCCTAACCTACCTTTACAAAAAATAAATATGCGGTCTTTCTTCGCTAAATTCAAATTTTTTGGTTTAGTACTCCTATTAATTTCAGGAGTTATTGTATACCTGTTTTACAATGCCTTAGTTCCAAAAAAATTACTCCCTGTTTACTCACCGGCAATGGTAAATTCAGAATTAGTTTCTGAAGAAATTCAACACGTTCGAAAATACCATACTATTGGAGATTTTTCATTGACTAACCAAAATGGAGACATTATTACCCAAGAAAATTACAAGGATAAAATTTATATCGCCGATTTCTTTTTTACTACATGCCCTACCATCTGCCCTATCATGACCAAAAACATGGTAGATATACAACAAGAAATCATTGATGATGATGACGTGCTACTTTTATCTCATTCGGTAACCCCAGAAATAGATACGGTAGCTCAGTTAAAAAAATATGCAATTGAAAAAGGTGTTGATGATACTAAATGGAATTTAGTTACAGGTGATAAAAAACAAATTTATGCCCTTGCACGTAAGTCATATTTGGCTGTTAAGACCGATGGTGATGGCGGACCTTTCGATATGATACACACTGAAAATTTTATTCTGATCGATAAACAAAAGCGAATACGTGGTTTTTACGATGGCACCGATAAAGAAGATATGGAACAACTATTGACCGACCTTGAAATTCTAAGAGCATCCTATCAAGAATAAATCAATTACTACAGGATTATACGGTGTAGAAAGTCCGCTTATTTTAAGAGGATATTAATCCCTAATTAAAAAAAATCCTTTACTTTTGCCTTACTTATAATGAATCTAAATAAAGATTGGAAACTACCGTTGCAGATTTAAGGAGAGGCCAAAAGGGAATTATTAAAGAATTCACCGAAGATTTTTTGCCTATAAAATTACTTGAACTAGGTTGTTTGCCTGGGAATGTAGTTGAATTGGTACAAGTAGCACCATTAAAGGACCCTATATACATTAATGTTAACGGATCTCACATTGCCATTAGAAGAGAAATGGCACTTCATATAGCTCTTGAAATCATTGAAGACAATGTTGTCATATGAGCAAACAAATCAATGTAGCTCTAATAGGGAATCCTAACACAGGTAAAACATCGGTTTTTAATCAATTAACCGGTCTCAACCAAAAAGTTGGTAATTATCCTGGTATTACGGTTGAGAAAAAAGAAGGTATTTGCAAATTACCAAGAGGTGTTAAAGCACACATTTTAGATTTACCTGGCACCTATAGTTTAAATACTACCTCATTAGATGAAAGTGTAGCCGTAGAACTTCTCTTAAATAAAAATGACAAAGACCACCCAGACGTTGCCATTGTTGTTTCTGATGTAGAGAATCTAAAGAGAAACCTTCTACTTTTCACTCAAATTAAAGATTTAAAAATACCTGCCATTTTAGTCATCAATATGGCCGACCGTATGTCTCGCAAAGGCATTACGATAGATATTGATTTATTAGAAAAGAAATTGAACTGTAAAATTGCTTTGGTAAGTACCCGAAAAGAAACGGGTATTGATAAGCTTAGAGAGTTAATTGCAGATTACAAGAACCTTTCTAAGGTGCAAAATGTAGATACTTCCGTAATTGCCCCAGAATATTTTGAAAAGCTTCGAGAGACATTTCCTAAAGAGGATGTCTACAAGCTTTGGTTGGTCATTACACAAGATGTCAACTTTATGCCTTTAGAAAAGAAGTTATATAAAGACGCCTCCTCTTTTGCGACCAAATCGAAATCTGAACTTAAGCGGCTTCAACAAAAAGAGACCATTTTAAGATACCAGTTTATTAATGGGATTTTAAAAGAGACCTATAGGGTTGATGTTAATGCTGCCAAAGGCTTTAGGGCAACTTTAGACAAAGTATTGACCCATAAAGTATTTGGATACATCATATTCTTATTAATTCTACTGACTATTTTCCAAGCCATTTATGGATGGAGTGAATACCCAATGGATTTAATAGATGGTTTCTTTGCCTCTGCCACAGAATGGGTAAAAGATACGCTACCACCAGGTGTCTTTACAAATCTTATTGCAGAAGGTATTTTAGCCGGTATTGGTGGTATCGTAATATTCATTCCACAGATAGCTTTCTTATTCCTCTTTATAGCATTACTTGAAGAGACAGGCTATATGAGTAGGGTGGTTTTTTTAATGGATAGAATAATGCGTCCTTTTGGTTTAAGTGGAAAAAGTGTTGTGCCTTTAATTTCTGGTACTGCCTGCGCAATACCCGCGGTAATGGCTACGAGAACAATAGAAAACTGGAAAGAAAGGCTTATTACCATATTGGTTGTCCCTTTTACCACGTGCTCTGCTAGACTACCTGTTTATTTGATTATCATCGCCTTGGTCATTCCTGAAGGCAGCCTACTAGGTTTAAGCTACAAAGCGCTGACCCTTATGCTTTTATACTTATTAGGTTTTGGGGCATCCATATTTTCGGCACTTATCTTAAATAAGATATTAAAAATTAAGAGTAAATCGTTTTTTGTTGTTGAAATGCCCAATTACAAGTTACCATTGCTTAAAAATGTTGGCTATACGGTTCTTGAGAAAACCAAAAGCTTTGTTTTTGGGGCCGGTAAAATAATTCTTGCCATTTCCATTATTCTATGGTTTCTAGGTTCTAACGGATTTTCAGATGAATTTAAAAATGCAGAAACAATTGTAACCAACAGAGTTAAAGAACAAGGTTTCAGTAGCCATAGTGAAGTTTACCTTGAAAACAACCAAGACGATTTAAATAATAGTTTAGGATTAGAAGCAGATTCTCCAGCACTGCAACAGAAAGAACTTGAAGAGCGCGCCTTAAGCCAAGAAATTGCAAGCTATAAGCTAGAACATTCTTACATGGGCTATATGGGAAAAGCAATAGAACCTATTGTAAGACCATTAGGTTATGATTGGAAAATAGGCATTGCTGTACTTACTTCGTTTGCCGCAAGGGAAGTATTTGTAGGCACCCTTGCAACAATTTACAGCGTAGGTAATGATGAGGAAGAAACTATTAAAAACAGAATGGCTGCAGAAGTTAACCCAATTACTAAAAAACCGCTTTTTAATTTGGCTTCTGGTATTTCTCTGCTTTTATTCTATGCTTTTGCGATGCAATGCATGAGTACTTTGGCCGTAGTTAAAAGAGAAACAAATTCTTGGAAATGGCCAGCTGGGCAACTAGTTTTCATGAGTCTTTTTGCGTATATTGTTGCTTTCATTGCTTATCAATTATTAAAATAAAATGGACACTTTACAACACATATTAGTTTACATAACACTAGCAATATCTGTAGGTTATATACTTACCAAATTTTTTCTTCCAAAATCAATTTGGTCTAGTAAAAAGTCTAGCTCAAAAGCATGTGGGCAAAATGATTGTGGCTGCCATTAAGTTTAATTTATTCTTCATTATACATTCAACAAATTTTAAGATTTAGTTAAATAAATTTTAAAACACTCCTAACGGTTTCTAAAACTGTAACGTTTCTTACTTTGGTTCGTTTAGATTGCGTAGCAATAATCGAACCCATGAATACACACAAATTAGTCTTTGCATTTTCTACAATTTTAATCGCCAACATTTTTAATGCAAGTGCCCAGAATTTAAGTGCATTTGTAATTGACAGTATTAGTCAACAACCCATACCTTATGCTACTGTTCAATTAAAAGAAAAAGGAGTAATCACTAATGAAGATGGGAATTTTAATTTCATATTAAATGAGACTGTAACAGAATCTGATTCCTTAATTATATCTTCAATGGGCTATGAAACTCTCTCTAAGCCCATATCTGAATTTACTACCAATAGAATTTTACTCACACCTAAAGCAATCGAATTAAGGGAAGTCATTGTCTCAAACAAAAATTATACTGCTGAAGAGATAATGGAATTGGTTGAGGATAATTTAGAAAAGAATTACAATAATGACCTTACTAAAAAAAGACTCTTCTATAGAGTGTCTAATTTTGACCGATGGACAAAAAGCGATTTTAAAGTCAAAAAATCTTCTATCAATGTTTTAAACCAAAAATTCTTGGATAGTGTTATAGCCACCGTACCTAAGAACGATAGTTTTTATTCTGAAATTGTGGGTGATTTATATGGAAATTACGAAGCCGAGACACAGAAATTAAATTTATTAAAGGCTTCTAAACTATTCGATAAAAGCAAACAACTCGATGCAGAAAAACTAGAAGAAAGGTTTAATGAGATTTTAAAGGACAATGTAAAACCGGGGTCTTATTTTAAGATTAAATCAGGACTTTTCGGAACTAAAATAGATGCTGAAGAAGTTAGTGAGCTTTTAGAAGATGAAGTTGACTCTACCGATGTTGTAGCATTTAATGAACAAGTTGAAAAGAAGAAGAAAAATAAAGAAGAGCAGCAGAAAAATTATGCTAATTGGAAAAAGAATAATCTAGGCGAACTATTAAATAGTCTGCCTACCCAAGAAGACACAGATTTTAACTTTATAACCAAATCAAGAAAGTACGATTACACATTAAAAGAATTCACCTACTTAGGCAATGACCCTGTATATGTCATTTCATTTCAACCAAGTGGATCTGCAGATTTTGAAGGAACTATGTTTATAAATGCTGATGATTTCGCTTTACTACAAGTTGATTATACAAATGTAAAGCCTGTTAAAAAATTCAATTTATTAGGTGTTTCAGCCAACACGTATCTATCAAAAGGAAAGGTCATTTACAATAAAGGAGCTAATGGATTTTATGGTTTACGCTATTTTGAATCTGAAACAGGACAAAGATTTGGCTTAAAAAGGCCTCTTAAAATCATTGAAAAAAACAAAATTGTTAAAGGTCGAAATAAACAAAACGAGCTTTCAGGAGATATGGATTTTGTATTTATTAATGTTGAAAAAAGTGAAATGATTGTATTTGAGTCAGAAAGTATTAGTCAGGCTACATATGATGCTTTCACTGAAAACAATGCTATATCACCCACGTATATGCCTAAATATGACCCAGAATTCTGGAAGGGGTATGCTATTATGGAGCCAAATACAGCTATAAAAGAGTTTACTTCTGCATCTTCAAAATAACCTTAGATAAAATTTTTAATGAAGTGATATAGTAATAACCCCCAGCCTATCACAAGAAAAAGTCCGCCCAGTGGAGTAATCGGACCAAGAATTTTGATTTTTTTACCTTTTGCTGCGCTAATACACAGTCCGTATATACTAAAAGAAAAAAGAAAAGTTCCTATAATAAAACTGAACATCATATTCTTCTCTAAAGAGCTTTCAAGGTTAAAATTAAAACTCAACATTAATATCACTAAAGCATGATACATTTGATATTTAACACCGGTTTCAAAACTATTTAATTGATCAGAGGTAAATGTCTTTTTTAGTAAATGAGCGCCGAATGCACCAAAAATTACTGCTAACATACCTAACAATGCCCCAATTAACTGTGCTACTAAAACCATGCTGTTTTTATCTCAAAGATACTATCATTGCCTTTTAAATTTATATATTAATGCATTCATTATCCTAAAAATATGAAAAATTCAATATCAGTTTTACTACTAGCAGCAATGGTAATTTTAGGTAGTTGTGGTACAACAAAAAAGACAAATAACAACACAGATTCTACTTCATTAAATGATGAATTAAAAGATAGAAATATAGCAAATGTATCTTTATTGCAGCGTATAACCCAAATGCGGGGTGTAGTACTTCACAATAATTTACCTGTCATAAATAAAACGGCTAATTCATTTGCATCAGCAGGAAATCAAGAACCGTTATACGTTCTCAATAATCAAATAATTGGTAATTCTTTTCATTCGATCAACGAGATTATTGAAAATTATAATGTGAAAAAAATAACCATTTTAACAGGTGCAGATGCTGCCAGTTATGGTTCTCAAGGATCCAACGGAGTAATAAAAATAGTAAGTTACTGAAGACTGATTTTCATTTCCATATTAGAATTCAAAGTAAAAACACACTCTTCAAATTTTGGAGGACCGAACATTTTCATTTTACCTTTCGAAAAGGCAATTTGTTCTTTAGGAATGCCGAGTATATTCGTATCTAAGTTTTTATTATCATTTGCATCGTGAAAAATTGCAATGGCATATTCACCGTCTGGCAAATCAGTTATATGAAAAGCAGTGTTCCCTTTTACAGCTTTCTCTGAGCCAGATTTATATACCTTATCAAACTTTAAAAAAGAACTTTCATTGGTGTAAATAGCGAAACATATATTCCCTTTTTCAGAAGCTACACCATCAATATTCAAACTAAGACTGTGCTGTGCACTCATCGCATTTGAAATAAGTGCAAAAAGGAAGGGCAACAAGAAATTCTTATGTATCATACTTTAAAAATTCAATTTTAAAAGTAATTTCAATTTTGACGCCATATTCTTTATTGCAACTAATTAGGAGTACGTAGTGAATTCTTTTTGGTGGTTAAAGCATTTAAAAGATTGATAGTTTCTACCGAATCCTTAAAGTTAAAATATAAATAAACCGAATCTTCGTACACCAATTTAACTTTCTGCTGACCTATGTTATCGACAAATACATGAACTTTCTTTTCTGTTAGCGAATCTTTAAACTCCCTAAAAACCCCTTTCTCTTTTTCAAGGGCCGAAAAACCATTTAAACGCTCCATCGGAGGAATTCTATCTACCAACACGACACTATCTAAATCACTATATGGAATTTCAACATGATAAAAACCTGACCTTAACTTTAGACTTTCATTATCAGTACTAATCCAGTTTTTGAAATGCAATATTAAAATTACAGCACAAAGAATTACAGTAACTATTAACATAACTGTCCAAACCCAATGATTCTTAGCCAAGCGCATATATTCTTAAAAATATTGTTATAAACTCTAATTGCTTAAACGGTAAAAGTGCTATTAAATTACCGGTACAGCAAAAAAGACTAATTACGGTTTATTTCGGGTAATTATATTCTACTAATTCTAACCTAAACCAACATCTAAAGTCATCATAATAATAAAACCACCAATAAATCCCATTGTGGCAATGTCAGTGTATTTATCTTGTTGTGTTTCTGGTATCACCTCTTCTACTACTACAAAAATCATGGCACCGGCAGCAAATGAAAGTGCATAAGGTAAAATAGGCTGAAAGGTCATTACTGCCCAAGCACCTAAAACGGCAGCTATAGGCTCTACCAGGGCAGATGCTTGACCAAACATGAAGCTTTTGGTTCTGCTAAGTCCGTGTCTTCTTAAAGGCATGGCAACAGCGAAACCCTCAGGAAAGTTCTGTAAACCGATCCCAAGCGCAAGCGCGACCGCACCACCAATAGTGGCACCGTCAAAACCAGCTGCTACTCCACCAAAAAGCACACCAACGGCCAAACCTTCAGGTATGTTATGAAGGGTTATTGCCAAGGTGAGCAAGGTTGTTCTATGCCAAGGTGTCTTTACACCTTCTGCCTCACTCTCTTTAAAATTTATGTGCAAATGCGGTAATATTTTATCCAATCCGAAAATGAATGCAGCCCCAAGTAAAAAACCAACGGCAGCAGGAATTACTTTTACAAAACCCTCACCAGGACTCATTTCTATACCTGGCGCCAACAGGCTCCAAAAACTGGCAGCTACCATAACACCACCGGTAAAGCCAAGCATACCATCTAAAACTGCGCGATTTAGGGTTTTAAACAAAAACACCAATGAAGCACCAGCTGCAGTTAACCCCCAAGTAAATAACGTAGCATAAAATGCCGCTAAAACCGGGTCTATAGATTCAAAATATTTGATTATTTGTTCCATAAAATGAAATTCTTAATAATTAAAATTCTTACTCCTCATCTACAATCTCTAAAAATAAATTTGATGCTATTTGTTCTGAAATACGAATAGAGCCAGCTCTTGTTGAAATGGTAACAGAACCATCGAATTCTTCTCTATCCAAAATTTTAAATGTGTCTCCTAAAGCAATACTATTCTTATCTAAAAACTTCAAAAAAGAAACAGAAGAGTCATTTACGCCAACACATACCCCTTCACTTAAAATGGGTAATTCACTAATTAATTTTTTAACTGACTTAGTGAAAAATCCGTCTTTGTTTGGTATCGGATCACCATGCGGGTCTACTTTAGGGAATCCAAGATGAGCATCTAACTTATCAATTAAAGCATCACTCTTTATATGTTCTAATTGCTCTGCCACCTCATGAACCTCATCCCAAGAAAAATTCAGTTTATCCACCAAAAAAACTTCCCAAATACGATGCTTACGAATAATGGAAAGCGCCACAAGTCTGCCTTTTTCAGAAAGCGATACACCTTGGTACTTTTTATATTTTACTAATGACTTCTCAGATAATTTTTTTACCATATCGGTCACCGACGATGGCTTCGTCTTCATTTGTTCAGCGATGGCATTTGTAGCCACTGTTTTACTATCTATTTGACTTAGATGATAAATCGCTTTTATATAATCTTCCTCTGATAAAGTCATTTCAAAATAATATAATAACAAAAATACATTTTTATACGTAAAAACAATTATTTAGCTTTGTCTAAATTTATTTTTAGATGTTTAGAATTTTTCTTTTAGTGGTTTCTATTTTAACTTTTTCGAGCACCTACGCACAAGAAGTGACACTGTCTGGTTCTGTAACATCTGAAAACTCACCTGCCCCATTCGTAAATATTTATTTAAAGAACACTGAACTAGGCACTTCATCTAATGAAAATGGATGGTATGAATTAAAAAATATTCCCCCTGGAAAATATACACTCATAGCCTCTACTATTGGTTATATACCATTTAGACAATCAATAGTTGTAAAAAAAGGACAGGAACAGTTATTAGATATCGACCTGAAACCTTCGATTGAATCTTTAGAGGAAATGGTGGTCACTGGCACTTTAAAACCTGTAAGCAGACTTGAAAGTCCTGTTCCTGTTGAAGTATACAAGCCTACTTTTTTTAAGAAAAATCCAACGGCAAGTATTTTCGAAGCTCTACAGAACGTAAATGGCGTACGGCCACAGATTAATTGTAATGTTTGCAATACCGGCGATATTCATATAAATGGTCTTGAAGGGCCTTATACTCTTGTATTGATAGACGGCATGCCCATTGTTAGCGGACTAGGAACAGTTTACGGTTTATCTGGAATACCTAACTCTCTGATAGAACAAATTGAAATTGTGAAAGGACCTGCTTCTACTCTTTATGGTAGTGAAGCTGTAGGAGGATTAATAAATATCATAACAAAAAGCAACCTTACCGCTCCAGTTTTTTCTGGAGATAGCTTTATAACCGATTGGGGAGAATACAATCTTGATGTCGGCACCAAAGTAAACGTAGGAAAAAAGACCAGTCTTTTGCTAGGTATCAATTATTTTAAATATGATAATCCGATTGATAATAACGGAGATAATTTCACAGACCTTACTTTACAAGACAGAATATCCATATTTCAAAAATGGAATTTCACCAGAAAAAAATCACGTATACTCTCATTGGCCGGTCGCTTTTTTTATGAAGATAGATGGGGAGGAGAATTACAATGGACTCCTGAATTTAGAGGTGGAGATGAAATTTATGGAGAAAGTATTTACACACGAAGATGGGAAGTGTTAGGCAAATACCAACTCCCTTTTGAGGAACAATTAATGTTATCGTTTTCATACAATGACCATAGTCAGAACTCTGTTTACGGTGATGTAGCTTACTTAGCAGACCAGCGTATTGGCTTCACACAACTTACTTGGGACAAATCATTAGGTAAGCATAGTATTTTGGCAGGTTCTGCATTACGGTATAATTACTATGACGATAGTACGCCAGCAACTTTAGATTTAAATGGTAATAAGCCCGATGAAGTAATTATACCCAGTATTTTTCTACAAGATGAGATTGCTTTTAACAAAAAACACTCTTTACTATTAGGGGCTAGGTATGATTATGATGATAGACATGGTTCTATTTTTACACCAAGAGGAGCCTATAGGTTTAAGTTTACTGATACCGACATACTAAGATTAAATGCAGGTACAGGTTTTAGGGTCGTAAATTTATTTACAGAAGAACATGCCGCCCTTACCGGTTCACGTGAGGTCGTAATTACCGAAGAATTGAAACCAGAACGTTCATTCAACGTAAATCTTAATTATCTAAAAAAAATATACGGGGATAACGGAACTTTTGTAACCTTAGATGCATCTATGTTTTATACCAATTTTCAAAATATTATAATACCCGATTATGATACTAATCCTAATCAAATTATTTATGATAATTTAGATGGAAAATCTATTTCAAAAGGGATAAGCGCCAATATTGACATCGTTTTTCCAAGTAGTTTCAAAATAATGTTTGGCGGCACATTGCAAGACGTAAGTAATACCGAAAACGGAATTCGCAAAAGACAGATTCTTACTGAAAGTTATTCAGCAAATTGGGGATTAAGTTATACCATTAGACCTTGGGATTTATCTTTTGATTACACCGGAAACTTGTATGGCCCCATGCGCTTACCAACCTTAGGTGACAGCGACCCAAGAAGAGATTTTTCACCTACTTGGAGTATACAAAATATTCAATTCACGTATAATGGAATGAAAAATTTTGAATTTTATGCAGGGGTGAAAAACTTATTAAACTGGACTCCAAATAATGGCAATCCGTTTATCATCGCCCGTGCAAATGACCCATTCGATAAAGAAGTAACTTTTGACATCAATGGAAATGCTGTTTCCACTGCCAACAATCCGAACGCATTAACCTTTGACCCCACTTATGTTTATGGCCCTAATCAAGGTATTAGGTCTTTTCTTGGGTTACGATATACCTTAAACTAAGGCAAAAAGACAAAACCTATTTTGTATTTTTGAACATATAGGGCAGCCTATTTTCACAGCATCTTTAAAAGTCAATGAATAACTACGATTACATAATTATTGGTGCTGGTGCATCTGGTCTTTTACTTGCCGATTCAATGGGTAGTGATTCCTTTTTTGCGCATAAAAAAATTCTAATCTTAGACAAAGACTCTAAAAAAACCAATGACCGAACTTGGTGTTTTTGGGAAAAAGGTGAAGGACAGTTCGATGATATTGTTCATAAGCAATGGGGAGAACTTTATTTCGAAGGAACTCAAAATTCAAGAAGAAGCAAAATAGCACCCTACTCCTATAAAATGATAAAGGGGATTGATTTCTACAACCACTATTTAAATAGAATTGAGGGCTATGCAAACATTGCTTTTAAACAAGAAGAAGTAGATAATTTGCAAGAAACAAAAACCGAGGTAACCGTTAACACCTTAAATAACAGCTACGTTGCTGACTATATATTTACAAGCCTTTTTGATTACAAAATGGCTACCCAGCAAAAGAAGTATCCTGTTTTACAACAGCATTTTGTTGGTTGGGAGATAAAAACCAAATATCCCATATTTAATACTTCCGAAGTTACATATATGGATTTCTCGATACCTCAAAAAGGGAACACACGTTTTATGTATGTTTTACCATATTCAAATAATACTGCACTAATTGAGTATACTCTATTTTCAGAAAAATTACTACCGAAACAAGAATATGAAGAAGCCATAAAGAATTATATATGGGATAGGTATAAATGTGAGGACTATACAATCATAGATAAAGAATCTGGCAGTATACCTATGACTGCTTATGATTTTAGAGAACATCATTCAGATAGAATACGATATATAGGCACTGCTGGCGGCTGGGCCAAACCCAGTACGGGCTATACATTAATGAGCACAACTAAAAAAGTACCTCAGCTAGTTCTCCATATAAAGAATGGTGAGCCATTAAAAAAATTAAATCTAAAAAATAAATTTTGGTACTACGACCTTCTATTTCTTGATGTTTTACACCACGATAATGCACATGGGTATAAGGTCTTTGAGTCGCTATTTAAATCATTGAACCCCCAAATGATTTTCAAGTTTTTAGATGAAAAAACCAATTTATGGGAAGATATCATCTATATAAATGCCTGTCCTAAAACTCCTTTTATAAAAGCCTTTTTTAAACGGTTATTTTAAACCGTTCTATTCATTAAATTCTCACCGAACTGTTGCAACAAGTCTTTTTTGTCTTGCTCCAATTCAATGTCATTTAGTACACCAAAAGCCTTTGTAGTATAATCGGCAATTGCAACGCGTGTAGCTTCGTCTGCCTTAGTTTTTTCAAAAATAGAGCGAACAGCATATACTTTCGTTTCCGATTCTTTAGGTTGTATAGAGTATAAATGTTCAAGCTCTTTTGTCATCATTTCTGAACCCGAACTCATAGCCTTTAAATAAAGAAAGGTTTTCTTATTTTCAATGATATCACCGCCAACTTGTTTTCCAAAAGTTTTTGGGTCTCCGAAAACATCTAAATAGTCATCTTGTAATTGAAATGCTATACCTAAATTTAACCCGAAAGCATACATCTGTTCTTGACATTTTTCAGATGCGCCCGCAACTATAGTTCCCATTTTTAAGGCTGCCGCAACTAAAACCGCAGTTTTATACTCAATCATTTTTAAGTATTCTGGCAACATAACATCATCTCGAGTTTCAAAATCGACATCATACTGCTGTCCTTCACACACCTCCAAAGCTGTTTTGCTAAAAAGTTGCGCCAACTGCTTAAATATTAAAGGTTCATAGTTTTCAAATAGCTGGTATGCCATAATCAACATAGCATCTCCCGATAAAATACCCGTATTAATATCCCATTTTTCGTGTACAGTTATTTCACCACGTCGAACGGGGGCATCGTCCATAATATCATCATGAACCAATGAAAAATTATGAAACACCTCTACTGCCAATGCTGCATCCAATGCTTTTTTATAATCTGTATTGAAAATTTCGGCTGTTAGTAGAACCAATACAGGCCTAAGTCTTTTGCCTCCTAAACCTAAAATATAAGTAATTGGCTCATATAGGTTTCTCGGTTCTTTAGTAAACTTTTTAGAGTTTAAATAATTGATAAACTCTTCTCGATATTCATTTATAGAATGCATTCTCGCAATTTTTATCAAAAATAGAATAATTATGTTTTGCAATATGCCCTTTTAACCATTGAAGGTTTGATTCTTGAAGGCATGGAGTTATAGAAAAGCAGAAAGCTATTAAACCGTAAACGATCATTGATTTACAGAGAATTTCGTTTGATTAATTTTGAAGGCATAATAACTTGTGTGGTTTCTTCATTTTTTAAATGTTTGGCTGCCATTTTAGCCATTTCTTTAAAATCAGTAGAAATCGTTGTAATTCCACCAAAAACAATCTCTTTGGCAACATTGTCATTCTGAGAAAGGATTCCAATATCAACACCGATTTTATACTTTTTTCGAACGCAATCTCTTAAAATGTGCCACAAAATAGTATCCCCTAAAATAAAATAAAGAGTACCCTTATTGGCAGTACCTAATGAATAGTTGTTTTTTACTGTTCCATTAATATCATAATCCTTAAGAAATCTCTCGAATGCTATACGAATTGAAATTGGAGAGTAATCACTTTCTTCATTAAAGTATAATATAAGGTTTTTGTATTTTTTAATTTTGGGAAGCAATTGCACAAGCGATGTATAAATAACATCTTCAAATTCTTGAGAAATATAAGAGAATGATTTCCCTAGATCTAAATACCTATCTACCAACAATAATTTTTTTGGCTCAATACTTTGTAGTAACGGTACAACCTTTTGGTTTTGAATAGGAGCAATTACATACATGCCGTATTTACCTTTAATATTCGTAAGTATGGTTTCAAAAATGGTTAAATTATTATGATGGAAAAAAACATCGATTTGAAATCGTTTACCCATCTCTTTCCTAAAGGTTTTGTAAAATTCTTCCTGATAACTTTGGAAAGCGAATAAAAGCAATGCCATTCTTTTGGTAATATTCGTTTCTTGACTTATTACAAAATAACCTTTTAGCTGTCTAGACTCAATTAAACCTCTATTTTTAAGCTCTTCGTATGCCTTAAAAACGGTTTTTCTAGCATAACCAATTTCTTTTACCATGTTATTAATTGAAGGTAATTGATCACCAATAGACATGGTGCCGTCTTCAATCGACTCTATAACCCCTTGCACCAATTGTTCGTGCTTTGAAAGATTATTGTTTTGGGTTAAGCTTAAAATTCTTTTAACTATAGGCATAGAATACAAATATAAACTGTCGAATATACAATTTAATCGAGGTTATTAAAATGTCGCGACATCTAGATATGCCTTACAATTAAATGATACTTAAAAAATTCATTACTCCAAAAACAAACTATCAGCTTGTATTAATATTGAAAATTCTACCTATCTCAGCATGAGTAAAATTGTCATTAAGTTGCTTTACAAATTGGTTTTTATTAGTGCTTATATGACCTTAAAATATTAAATTTTGTTAAGTATTACTTGTTTAAAGTAAATGTAAGTAAATACCATATCATTATATTTTTATAACATTTTTGATAAATTCAAAATAATTTATAGTTTAATTTATATAATTAACATTTTATTATATATTTGTTTATAGTAGCATAGTGTATCATAGCCTCAATATTTAAAAACTGTTTTCAATAGAATTACGATACCTATGATTCCAAAATAACTAACAACCCATAAGAACCTATTTTATGAATCAACTAATTAATTTTCCTAAGTTTTTCATGATTCGAAGTCATGCAATCTTAACGATGGTTTTCTTTTTTGGCGGGCTCCTCTTAACGAGTTTGCACGCGCAAGAAGTAAAAGTATCGGGTACCGTAACATCAGCTGCGGACAACATGCCATTACCTGGCGTTTCGGTCATCGATGCAAAAAATCCTACAAGAGGGGTACAAGCAGATTTTGACGGAAACTTTACGATTACTCTAGACGATGGTAATACCAGTTTGCGCTTTAGCTATATTGGTTTTAAGTCTGCTGTTGTTCCTGTTAACAATCAAAGCACTATTAATGTATCTCTAGAAGAAGATGTTGCAAATTTAGAAGAAGTAGTGGTAGTTGGGTATGGTACTCAAAAGAAAGCTACAGTTACAGGTGCGGTTACAGCGGTTCAAGGACCTGTTCTTGAAAGTTCGCCTGCTATTAGTGTATCTAACTCCCTTGCTGGTAGATTACCAGGTGTAGTTATCATTCAAACTAGTGGAGAACCTGGTAATGACCAATCAACAATTAGTATTCGTGGTACCAACACATTAGGTAATAATCAACCTTTGATTGTTATTGACGGTATTCCTGATAGAGATGGTGGTATTGGCCGCATAAATGCCGATGACATCGCAAATATTTCAGTTTTAAAAGATGCTTCAGCCGCCATTTACGGTGCTAGAGCAGCAAACGGTGCTATTATAGTTACTACCAAAACAGGTGATGCCGGTAAAATGAAAATTAACTATAAAGCAGATTTTGGTCTTACTAGACCAACTAGGGTTCCTGAAATGTCTAGTGCAGTTGAGTATCAGACTATCATGAACGAACTGTCCATTTACAATAGTAATATCCCTGCTAGTCAATGGGGCGCAGCAAATAGCGCATTTCAAAATACTGGCAGTTATACTATTCCAGGAAGTAGCCCTGCAGAAACTGTGAATGCATCATTTAGCCCTGAGACTATCAATAACCATAGAACTAAAGCTGACCCATGGTTATACCCAGACACCGATTGGTTCGGTGCTACTTTCCAAGATTGGGCAGAACAACAAAGACACAATTTGTCTATAAGTGGAGGTAGCGAAGATTTAAAATACTATGCATCTCTAGGCTATGCTGATCAAGGTGCGATTTACAAAAATTCTGCAAACCGTTATCAGCAATACAACTTTAGGTTAAATACTGATGCGAGAATCAATGATTACATCTCTACCAAATTAAGTATGGCATACAGAAAAGAATCCCGCACATTCCCAACGGAAGGTGCAGGTGCTATTTTTAGAATGTTAATGAGAGGTAGACCAAATGAACCTGCAGTATGGCCAAACGGATTACCAGGACCAGATATTGAAAATGGACAACAACCTGTGGTGGTTACTACTAACGAGACTGGTTATGACAAACAACCTACCGATTACCTCCAACTTACAGGCTCAGTAGATATTAAAAACCCTTGGGTTGAAGGACTAAAATTAACGTTAATGGCCGGAGTAGACCAAAGCCAACAACGTAGAAAATTATGGCAAACACCGTGGACATTATATTCTTTAGATCGCGCTAATTACATAGCAACAGGAAACCCTGTCTTAACCGGTGCTATTAGATCTAATTTTACTGACGCTAGATTATTACAATCATCAAATAATGTTAATAATACTAATTTAACAGGTCTTCTAAGTTATGATAAAATTATTGGCGATGACCATACCATTGGCCTTTTAGCTGGTATTACTCGTGAAAATTTTCAAGGTGAGTTCTTCTCGGCTTTTAGAAGAAACTACTTGTCTACCGCTGTGGACCAAATAGGTGTAGGTGGCGAAATAGGCCAAGAAACTGATGGTTTCGCATATAACAGAACTCGTTTAGGATATTATGGTCGAGCCCAATATAACTACAAGGAAAAATATTTGGCAGAATTTATTTGGAGAGTTGATGGTTCTTACATCTTCCCAGGTGATGATCGTTTTGGATTCTTCCCAGGGTTGTTAGTAGGTTGGAATATAAATAATGAAGATTGGTTTAATGTAGATTCTATAAGCTATTTAAAACTTAGAGGTTCTTACGGTGAAATGGGTAATGACCAAGTTGCATTTGACACGAATGGTGATGGAGAGATAACCGATGATGAATTACAAGAATATGCTTATCGTTCCATATATGAATTTGGACAGTATCCGATAAATGGTCAAGTTCAGACAATTTTAAACGAACCATTATTAGCAAACCCAAGTTTTACTTGGGAACGAGCTCAAAACTTTAACGTTGGTTTAGATGGAATTATTCTTGACGGTAAATTAAGCTTTACATTAGAATACTTTTTAAATAGAAGAGATCAAATTCTAATTCAAAAAACTGGGTCCACACCAGGTTCATCGGGTATTTCAGATTTATTGCCTCCAGTAAATGCAGGAAAGGTAAATAATGAAGGATTTGAATTTGCCTTAAATTATTATGGGGGAAATGTAGATAGTTTTAAATGGGATGTTGGTATAAACGGTGGTTATGCACAAAATTCAGTTGAATTTTTAGATGAAATTCCTGGAGCACCTGCATATCAACTTCAAGAAGGGAAACCAATTGGGTCATACCTAGTGTATGAGTCTGACGGTGTTTTTATTGATGTAGCTGCAGTAAACGCAAATACCTTAGACTATAGTGCTGTTAAGCCACAGTTAGAGCCAGGTGATATGAAATTTAAAGATGTTAATGGTGATGGTGCTATTAATGATTTAGACCAGGTTAGATTGAGTAATAGTATTAATCCAAATTTCAACTTTGGTGTTACCTTTAATGCTTCTTATAAGAATTTTGATTTATCGGTTCTTTTACAAGGTGCAACAGGAGCAAAATTATTTATACAGACTGAATCAGGAGATATAGGTAATTTCCTTAAATATAGCTTTGATAATAGATGGAGTCCAGACAACCCAAGTAGCGTAAACCCAAGGTTAGCAAGTAGAGGTGACACTTACTATTCTGGAGGTGCATACGGTAATAACACTTACAATTTATTTAGCAAAGATTATATAAGACTTAAAAACGTACAATTAGCTTACAATTTCCCAAAATCTATGATTGACCAATTTGGTCTATCAAAATTTAGGGTTTAT
>RCMY010001849.1_pt1 | contig 19526 bp, 14 predicted proteins | sample 2041341 | NCBI WGS metagenome assembly RCMY01 (sample SAMN09708234, study PRJNA481090) | Marine sediment metagenome, whole genome shotgun sequencing project. | reverse complement strand
GGCGGGACGTATTTTGCGCAGCAAAATACTCCGGGAGTGATGAGGCCGCTCGCGGCCGAAGAACGGCTGTGACAGGTGACCGGCCCCAACGGGTTCAGTTGCCGCCATCGCCGGCCGAGACTGCACGGATGTCTCGTCTCTCCTCCTTCTCCAACTCGTCGACGGGCTCGATCCTGCGCCGGCTGCAACGCGGGGCGTGGACCCGGCAGGGCGCGCTGAGTTTGGCCCGCCGGATGCAACCCGAGCGGGCCATGTCATGGATGCAGCGGGTGCTGATGCTGCTGGTCGGTTCGTCGCTGATCGGTGTCGGTGTTGCGCTGTTCAAGGCCGCCGATCTCGGCCTGCCGCCCTACGACGTGACGCTGTCCGCCGTCTCCGAACTCACCGGCCTCAGTCATGGCCAGGCGGGGTGGTCGCTCGCCGTGGTCCTGTTTGCGGTCGCCGCAGCGTTCGGGCAGGCCCCCACGCGCTACGGGCTTTTGTGGGTTGCCGCCAACGGTGTGCTGATCGACGCGATCGTCCCGCTGCTGAGCACTCCCGGCTCGCTCACCGGCCGTCTGGCCTTCGTCGCCGGCGGCATAGCGGCAATTGCCTCGGCGATCGCCGTCGTGGCGCACACGTCGTCCACCGGTGGCGCGTTCGAACTTCTGACCCGCGCTGCCGAAGCCCGCGGTGTTCGGCCGGTCCGTTTCCGCATGGGGATGGAAGGCTCCGTCCTGGTGATCGGTATCACGCTCGGCGGCGACTTCGGCATTGGAACACTGGCGTTCGCCGTCGCGATCGGCTGGGCAATCAGCTCGGTGAATCAGGGTCTCGCCGATCACCAATCGGGGCGGGAGGCACGAGTCGCCGACCCCGAGCGGACGCTGCAGACGGCGTCAGCCCCCTTTTAGCGGCCCAGTCCCAGCCGCCCAGTCCCAGCGGCCCGGTGCCGGGCATCTCGACGCGTTACGTGGGTATGTCCCGAAACGGTATGCCTTTGTCGACCCTCGGCTCCGATGGCAGGCCCAAGACATTGTCGCCGATGATATTGCGCTGCACCTCGTCGGTCCCGCCGCCGATCTTCGACATCCACTGACCGAGGAAGGCCATGTTCTGCCAATAGCCCCCGTCGAAGGCGTCCGCCCCGGCGAGCGCGCCGGCGGGGCCCATGATGCGCATGACCACGTTGCCGAGCAGCGTGATGCGACGGGTGGCGGCCAGTTTCATGACCGAACTCTCCGGACCCGGTGTCTCACCTCTGGCCGCTGCGGTCCGCACGCGATACCCGAGAAACCTGATCGTCTCGGCATACGTGTGGAGGCGCATCAGATCTTGGCGCACCAACGGATCATCGAGGCATCCGGTCTTGGCGGCCATCGCATACAACGCGTCCGACGACGACATCGAGGCGGACGAGGTGCCAATCCCCTGTCGCTCATTGGCCAGGGTGACCAGAACTGGGCCCCAGCCGGCGTTGATGTCGCCGACGACGTTCTCGACCGGGACCCGCACGTCGGTGAGGAACACCTCGTTGAAGTGCGCCGCGCCGGTGATCTGTACCAGTGGCCGAATCTCGATGCCGGGCGACGTCATGTCGACGACGAGATAGGTGATGCCCCGGTGCTTCGGCTGATCGACGTCGGTGCGGACGAGCAGCATGCCGTAGTCGGCGGTGACGGCATTGGAGGTCCAGACCTTCTGGCCGTTCACCACGAACTCGTCGCCGTCTCGCACTGCGGCCGTGCGCAATCCCGCAAGGTCGGAGCCGGCATTGGGTTCGGAGAAGAGCTGACACCACGTGTGCTCGCCGGTGAGCATCGGCTCGAGCAGTGTCGAGCGCTGCTGATCTGAACCGACGGCGATGAGCGTGGGACCGGCCATGCCGATGCTCTGCGCAAACACGCCGGTGGCGACGTTGTACCGGGATTCTTCCTCCGCGTAGACACCGGCCAGCAACGATGAGAGGCCGCGCCCACCGAACTCCTTCGGCCAGGTGAGACCGGCCCAGCCGGCATCGAACTTGGTTCGCTGCCACGACTTACATGCCGCTACCTGCGCCAACTCCTTCGCAGGTGATGGCGGTTGCGCCCAGTATGAGTCGGCCAACGACCCACCGTCGGCCTTCGGCTCGGCGTTCGCGTCCAGAAACGCCCGGCATTCGAGTCGGAAGGCCGCTTCCTCGGGGGAATCGTCAAAGTCCATGGACGCCCCGCTACTGCGCGCCGAATACCGGCGCTGGTTCGGGGGCTCCGGCGATGGACTTGTGGGCGAGATCGCCGGCTTCGACCACGGTCATCCGTCGATCGCCAATCGACTCGACCGGGCCGTGTTGCCATCCGTCGCAGACGTTGAGTTGCCCACCGGTCGACTCGAACACGCGACCGGTGACATCGCAGGAGCTGGAACCGAGCCACACCATCAGCGGCGACACGTTCTCGGGCGCTTTCTCGTCCCACCCGTCGGGGGCTTCCTCGTCGTAGAAGACACCTGCGGTCATGCGGGTGCGCGCATCGGGGGCAACCGCATTGCAGAGAACGCCGTACCGGCCCCACTCGGCGGCCTGCTGAATCGTGAGTTCGGCGATCGCCGCTTTGGCGGCGGCGTAGTTGCCCTGACCGATCGAACCCATGAGGCCCGCACCCGAACTGGTGTTGACCACGCGCGCATCGACGGGTTCTCCGGCCTTGGACTTGTCGCGCCAGTAGCTGATTGCATGCCGGGCCGGGGCGAAGTGGCCCTTCAAATGTACGCGGGTGACCGAGTCCCATTCCTCTTCGCTCATGCTGGCGAGCATGCGGTCACGCAGGAACCCGGCATTGCACACGAGGGTGTCGAGACCACCAAAGGTGTCGACCGCCTGCGCAATCATGGCTTCGGCCTGGTCCCAATCGGCGACGTCGGCGCCATTGGCAACGGCCGAACCGCCCATCGCCTCGATCTCGGCGACCACCTGCGCCGCGGGTCCGTCGGCGTCAGCGGTGCCATCGCGGGCGACGCCGAGGTCGTTCACCACCACCTTGGCTCCCTCGGCGGCAAAGGCCAGGGCATGGGCTCGACCGAGGCCACGCCCGGCTCCGGTCACGATGACTACTCGACCTGCACAACTCGACACAGCGATTCCCTTCTGAACGCGACGAGAACGCGTTCTGTTCTGTCGGGCACTGTAGACCCACTGTCACAAGCACGGAGAAGCGCAAGAAAACGCGAACATCGCGCAAGGGCATTTTCAGCACTTTCCCTGCTCGACGACCTCGAGCCTGTGCCATATTTAAGCGTTTCCCCCAATTGCAATATGTTCTTGGTGGTTGTCAGCACCTTTCTAGACTTTTCACTGTATTTGCTGTATTCGTTAGTGATCCAACAGAAGTTGTCCCCCTCTCAAAAGAGGGGACTACGGGCGAAACGCAGCGATGCAGCGGAGATGAAATGTTGACCAGACGGGCGCGTTATATACCGAAACACATGACACCAAAGGTGTTTCTCGAGTTTGGACGTCGCATCAAACGGCCCATGGTGTTGCTGCTCATCACCGCACTTCTCGGCGCCACGTTGGCTGCGGCTGAAACCATCGCCGAAAGCGCAAAATTCGGCTCTTCCGCTGAGGCTGCCCATTTGCCCAGCACGACGCTGCTCGACGACGGCGGCATCGACAACATCGATGGTGGAGGTGGCGCCACTAGCCAGTCCGACATCACCGCGGCGATCATCGGGCACAATGAATTCGGGTGGGCGTGGGACGAAACGTCGCTGTCCGGCGCCAACTCGCACGACGTCTGCACCTACTTCGACGCCGGCGGCGATCCGACCGTGGGCGACGTTGTGGCGGTTTGCTACAAGGTCGAGTACGAGAACAATGGCTCGCTGTCGCCGGGGTTCCCAGAACTTCGAATCTATGACTGCGACACGACGTACGACCCGGGCCAGCAAAAGTGCACCGGCAACAACAGCTTGATCACCGATGGATCGATAACCGCTACGTGCTCCGACCCCTCCGTCGTGCCCGCCTACTTCGGAGCCGACCCCGACGCTGACAACCAGGTTGACTGTCAACTCGGCGGCCCGGCTATCGACGACCTCACAATGCTGAACATCTGTTCCAAGTCGGGCGAGAGTGCCTCGTCGGCTTCAAAAGACTGCATCTTCGGCGCGCCACCAGCATTCCTCCAGTTGGTAAAGGTGCTCGACCCCGCCGCCCCTGGACCGGTTCCCGTTACTGGCTTCCAGCTGACCGCCACCGGGCCTGAAACCATCACCGGAGCGGGAGGCACGCTGGTTCTACCGGTGCCCGCCGGCACCTATGCCCTTGACGAAGCGGCGGTCACGGGTGTTGACATCAGCGACTACACGCTCACTTCTCTCGACTGTGGCGCCGGCGACATCTCCGCTTCGCGGTCTGTCGACGTCAGCGGATCGACCGTCACGGTCTGTACCTTCACAAATTCGTATGGGCCGCAGCGTGATGTGACGGTGTCGAAGCTTGTCACGGGTGACAGTATTGTGACGCCTTGGTCATTCAGCATCACGGTTGATTGCGGTGATGGTGAGAACTCCTACGCTCTAACCGATACCGCACCGACCGCTGATGTTGGGACGTATCCGGTTGGTACGGAGTGTGTGGTTGATGAGCCGGTTGTTCCGGCTGACTGGGACCTCGTCGGCACCTACCCACAGACCAAAACCGTCGGACTCGACGGCCTCGCCATCGAAGTCACCAACAACTACAACCCCGAACGTGACGTCACGATCCAGAAACAGCTCGTCGGCAAGGCAGCACCTGCGACGTGGTCGTTCTCGATCACGGTCGACTGCGGCAACGGCCCACAGAGCTACGTGTTCGACCAGGACAACACGGCCGCGCAATCGTTGGGCATGTACCCCGTAGGCACGCAGTGTGTGGTCGACGAACCAGTAGTCCCAGCTGACTGGGACCTCGTCGGAACGTACCCACAAACACTCACCGTCGATACCAACGGCCTCGACATCGTCGTGCAGAATGACTACGACCCCGAACGCGACGCGACAATCACCAAGCTCGTGACGGGTAACAACCTGCCTGCCGTCTGGTCATTCGACGTCACCGTCGACTGCGGCAACGGCTCGGCCACCTACACCTTGACCGACGCCGCCCCGACCACGAACATCGGATCCCTCGACGTCGGCACCAGCTGTGTCGTGGACGAGCCGGTGGTACCGGCGGATTGGGAGCTCGTCGGGACGTACCCACAAACGCTCACCGTCGGACTCGACGGCCTCGCCATCGAGATCACCAACAACTACAACCCGCAACGCGACGTGGTCGTGCAGAAGGCCATCACCGGCAACGACCTCCCGACAACCTGGTCGTTCGACGTCACCGTCGATTGCGGATCCGGCTCTGTCACGTATGCGCTCTCGAACACCGCGCCAATGGCAACGGTAGGCACCTACCCGGTGGGCACATCCTGCTCGCTGGACGAGCCGACCGTCCCCGCCGACTGGGAACTCGTCGGCTCCTACCCGCAAACCTTCACGGTGGGCGACGCTGGCCTCCGCCTCGAGATCACCAACAACTACAACCCCCAACGCGCCGTGACGCTCACCAAGCTCGTCACCGGTGACGACGTGCCCGCAGCGTGGTCCTTCTTCGTGACGGTCGTCTGCGGCAACGGCGCCGCCACCTACGAGTTGTCCAACACCGACCCGATGGTCACGGTTGGCACCTACCCGGTCGGCACCGATTGCACCGTCCACGAACCGAACGTCCCCGCCGACTGGGAACCCGTCGGCACCTACCCCCAGACGCTCACCGTTGGACTCGACGGCCTCGCCATCGAGGTCACCAACAACTACGACCCCCAACGCGACGTCACCGTCACCAAGCTCGTCACCGGCGACAACCTCCCCGCCAGCTGGTCCTTCGATATCACCGTCGACTGTGACATCGTCGGCCCGCAGGCTCCGACGACGTACACGTTGACGAATACGAATCCGACCGCAACGGTCGGCACCCACCCGGTAGGCACCGAGTGCGTCCTCGACGAGCCCATCGTCCCCGCCGACTGGGAACTCGTCGGCACGTACCCCCAGACGTTCACCGTTGGACTCGACGGCCTCCGCCTCGAGATCACCAACAACTACAACCCCCAACGCGACGTCACCGTCCAGAAACAGCTGGTTGGCAATCCAGCACCCGCGACCTGGTCGTTCTCGATCACGGTCGATTGCGGCGATGGATCGAACAGCTACGTGTTTGATCAGGACAACACGGCAGCGCAATCGTTGGGCACCTACCAGGTAGGAACCGAGTGCGTCGTCGACGAGCCCATCGTCCCCGCCGACTGGGAGCTCGTCGGTACCTACCCCCAGACGATCACCGTCGGAACCGACGGTCTCGACATCGTCGTGCGCAATCTGTACGACCCGCAGCGCGACGTGACCGTACGCAAGATCGTCCAGGGCGATGACATCCCCGGCGACTGGTCCTTCGACGTCACGGTCGACTGCGACATCATCCGCCCGACGGCATCGGTCTCCTACACGCTGACCAACGTCGACCCGCTCGCCACGGTCGGGACCTTCCCGGTCGGCACCGAGTGTGTCGTCGATGAACCGATCGTGCCGGCCGATTGGCAACTGATCGGCTCGTATCCCCGAACCGTGACCGTCGGCGCCGACGGTCTCGCCATCGAAGTCGTCAATGCCCATGCGCCACGACGTAACGTCTACGTCGAGAAGATCGTCGTCGGCGACGGTCCTATCCCGGTCGGCGGCTTCGCCATCGACGTGGAGTGCGGCAAGACCTCCGGGACCGTGCGCCTCACCGGCGCCGAGGTTGGCGCCACGCTCGCATTGACCGACGTCTCCGTCGGCGTGTCGTGCACGGTCGCCGAGGCTTTCCCAGGTGCGCAGTGGCTCGTGGACGACTCGGACACCCTCGTCGTCGGCATCAGTAGTGCCGACAACATTCTGACGGTGACCAACACCGCACAACGTTCTGGGCTGTCGATCACCAAACGAACGATCGGCGGCGATGGCTCGTTCGACTTCACCGGTGATCTGGGCGACTTCTCGCTGACGACGCCCGACTTCGCCAGTGCGAACTTCGACGTCTTGGTGCCGGGCACCTACACGGTCGCCGAAACCGCCCAGGTCGGTTGGACTCTCACTTCTGCCACCTGCGAGGGCGCAACGTCATCCCTGTCGGACACCGCGCTCACCATCGTGGTGCCGCCCGACGCCGGCCCGGTTTCGTGCCTGTTCGTGAACACGAAGGACATGGCGGCGTTGACCATCATCAAGAAGACGGTGAACGGCGACGGCAGCTTTGGCTTCTCGAGCAACGCCGCAGTCAATGGCACCTTCACGCTCGCTACGGTCAACGGCTCCGCCTCGACCTCGATCGACGTGAACGTACCGGGCGACTACACCATCACCGAGACGGCCCTTCCTGCGAACTGGGCGCTGACCTCGGTGCTCTGCGAGGGCGCCACGTTCGACGCCGACCTCGGCACCCGCACGGTGACCGTCTCGGTCGGCGCCGGCGCCACCGGCGTGTCGTGCACCTTCACCAATACGTTCACCGACATCGACCCCAACGTATGTCCGGCAAACGGGGTGCGCTTCGGCGATGCTCGACTTCTGAACCGTGATGGCGACGACTCAGCGACCACCGCCCGAACCGTGGCTGCCGGCGGGTACAACGTCCGCCTGATCTCCATGGACGGGCTGCATCAGCCGGGCTTCCAGACCATTCAGCTGAACGAACAATGGATGTTGCAGTTCCTGGACGCATCGGGCGCTGTCGTGGCGGTGACGCCGGCGATCGACGATCTGCCGACCGCATCGACCATGCTGTCGCAGCTCGTCGCGACGAACTTCCCGGTTCCGGATGGTGTCGTCGCCGTCCGAGCGCAACACGTTCGGCAGGGATACAGCATCAACTCGATCGACCCGTACTGCGCAATTCTGACCAAGGTGTCCGAGCCGCCGCCCGTCGACGACGGCGACGAGCTGCCCCTCCCCGACCTGGAAGTCACCAAGGTCGAGGGACGGCCTGAAGACATGATCGACGGCGACGATCAGGGCACGACCCAGGATCCGGTCGAGGACAGCACCGAACAACCGCCGCTCGACGACCCGGCTCCCGAAGGCGAAACGGCTGTCGACGGTTCGGACGACGGTTCGGAGGACATTGCGGCTGGTACCGGCGACGCAGCCGTCGAAACCGAATCGGGCGCCGACCCCACGGGAGATGCGGCAGACGCCGGCACCGATGCGACCGACACCGATTCGACCGACACCGCTTCGACCGACACCGCTTCGACCGACACCGGGCTCGCCGGCGACGAAGCTGTTGACGGGGACCCGGTCGGCGACGACACGGTTGATGACGTGACCACCGACTCGGTGGCCGAGGTTGCCCCGGTAGTCGCGGAGCCGCCGGCCGAGGCGGTCACCGGATCGGCCGACGCCGAGCAGGTCGTTGAGCAGGTAGCAACCGCCACCGATCAGGCGACCGACCAGGATCAAGAGGGCGCCGTCGCCGAGTAGGACGACATCGGGCCCGCTCGCCGGTGAACGGCGGGCGGGCCCGAGCCTTACAGCGTGGGTTGCAGCTCGCTGCTGACGAGCCACATGGCGAAGTACTGCGCTGCGCCACCGTAGGCGTGGCCGAGTGCGATCTTGGCGCCATCCACTTGGTGCTCACCGCAGGCATTGCGCACCTGATCGGCCGCTTCGAGACAACGAATCATCCCGGATGCCCCGATGGGGTTCGACGACAGCACGCCGCCGGACATGTTCACCGGGAAGTCGCCGTCGAGTCTGGTCGCGCCCTCGTCGGTCATCTTCCAGCCCTCCCCTTCGGGAGCGATGAGATGACCCTCGAGCCACATCGGTTCGTACCAACTGAACGGCACGTACAGCTCGGCGCAATCGATCTGCTGGCGCGGGTTGGTGATGCCCGCCTTCTCGTACAGCGCCTCGGCGCACTCGACACCCGCTTGCGGGCGAACGGTGTCGCGACCCGGGAAGGTGGAGAATTCTGTGCGCTTTGCATGCGCCATGATCCATGCCGGGGTCTTGCCGGTTCTCGCCACGCCGGCCTCATTGGTGATGATCATCGCAGCGGCGCCATCGGACGATGGGCACGACTCGAGGAAGTGCAACGGGTCCCACAGCATCGGCGACTCACGGACCTTCTCGACGCTGATGTCCTCGAGGTGGAGGTGGGCGTAGGGGTTGAGCAGTGCGTTCTGTCGGTCTTTGACCGCGACTTCCCAGCCGATGTGTTCGGGTGCGTTCGATCGCGCGATGTAGTTGCGTATCCACGGGGCGAACGTGCCGCCCGCTCCCTGGCCGCCCGACTTGCCGCCTGACAATGCCCACGTCGCGTTGCCCTCGGACTGCTTTTCGTAGCCGACGGTGAGCACGGTTTCGTACATGCCGCTTTCGACGAACGTCGCCGCCGAAATCGCGGTGGATGCGCCGACGGAGCCAGCGGTGTGCACGCGATGCATGGGTTTCCCGACCGCTCCGAGAGCGTCACACAGCGACAGCTCGGGCATCATCACGCCCTCGAGCGCGTCGGGGGCCTTCCCGATGACGACCGCGTCGATGTCGGCAAACGTCAGCCCGGCGTCGTCGAGCGCACGAAGTGCGGCCTCTCGAACGAGGCCGTCGAGCGACAGGTCGTCACGGCGACGCTTGTATTTGGTTTGCCCGGTTCCGATGACCGCAGCCGCTTGCTTGCCCATCAGCCTTCGCCTTCCATGACGCACACCAAGTTCTGTTGCAGACAGGACCCGCTGGCCGCGTGTGCGACCCCTCGCCTGGCCTCGCCGAGCGCTATGCGTTGGGCCACCTCGGCGATGCGAACGAGCCCGGTGGCCATCACCGGATGGCCGGCCAGCGGTCCGCCCGACGGGTTGATGACCACGTCGTCGGCCAACTCGAGCGCTTGACGCAGCACGATCTCCTCTGGCGAATAGCGGACGCACAGTTCGGCGATGTCGACCGCCTTGTCATTCACGCCGGCCTTCTTCCCGGCTGCCTCCGTGGATGGGGAGACGGTCAGGTCGCGGCTTCCGAATTGATGGCTGTCGATGCGCTGGTCGATGCCGGTGATCCACACCGGCGAATCGCTGAGACCCGCGGCAGCCTCGCCACGGGCGAGCAATACGGCGCACGCGCCATCGCTGATGGGCGGCAGATCGTGTTGCCGCAACGGGTCGGTGTGGTACGGCTGGTCCAACAGTTCGGCGACGGATTTGTCGTGTTTCACCTGTGCGTTCGGATTACTCATCGCCTGTCGCCGACTGCGGCTCACCACCTCCGCAAAGTCTTCCTCGGTCGCCGTACCGGCGGTGAGCATCGCCTGCGCCTGGAGCCCGGCCAGCGAAATCGGGTCGAGTCCGAGTGGTGCCATCGTGTAGGGATCGGTCTGCAACGGAAAGACGTTGCGCGGGGTGCCCGGCGACGACTTTCCTGACCCGATCACCAGAACCGTGTCGATGTCGCCCGACTGCAATCGGATGAATGCCTCGAACAGCGCGAAGGCGCCGTCCATTTCGACATGGCTCTCATACACCGGTGGCCACGCGCCGACGCCGTCGATGTTCGACACGAACGCGAACGGCATGCCCGACAGGTAGTCGCAGCTGCCGGCGATGGTGAAGCCGATGTCGTGGCGGTCGATGCCGGTCTCTTCGATGACCTGATTGACGACGGTCATGATCATCGACTGTTCAGAGTGCTCGTAGCGCCGGTAGCTGGGGGTGATCGCCGAGGCGACCACGGCGACCGGTTCTGAGCCGGTGGTTGGTGCAATCATTGTCGCGGCCTTTCTCTACCAGGCGTGATGTCGAACGGTTTCGGGATCGACGTCGGGTTCGCCGGTGGGTTCCCAGCGCTCGTATACGGACTCGGGGATCGCTCCCATGCGGTTGTCGATGTCGGCGACCGAGCGGTCCTCGGGTGCTTTCCACACACAGCGCAAACGCATGCCGACCCGGAAGTCATCGCCCTTGAGGTCGCGTATGTCGATACCGGTAACGGGTTGGTCGGCGCCGTCGAGAAGCACGCCACAGCGGATGTACGGCTCGGTTTCTTCCTGGCCGTAGTACTGCACCGGGGTGATCTCGGTGAACGAAACCACCGTGCCGACCGATGGAAGTTCGACGTCGTCGGCCTCGGTCAGTGGCACCCGCTCGAGAAGGTCATAGCCCCGACTCGGTACGTACACCTTGCCGGTGACCGGGCTGCGTTGACCAATGATCTTGCCGTCGAGCAGACCCTGCGCGTATCGGGCTCGGACCGGGTAGAGGTCTTCTTGGATCCGCACGCCGATGAGGTGTTCGGTTATGGCGACGGGTTCGTCGCCGGGCTCGATGTGCTGTTCGACCGCCGCCGATTCCGGTACGAAGATGACATCGGTGATCGCGCCGGTGCGCTCGTCACCGAACTGTGCACATACCCGCGAGCCGATCGTGACGGATTCGGGGCCGGCATCGGGGCCGGCGTCGACCGCATGGATCATCGACGTGTCGGCGCCATCGAGCTGTATGGCGGCGAAGGCGAAGGCGTGGGCCAGAGGATGCTTCTCGGTGGGCGTCCGGACCCACGTGACGTTCGTAACCGTGCCCCCGGGGCCGACCTCGACGAACTCGGGGTCTATGGCCGCGGCGGTATCGGGGTCGTACTCGACCGGGGGGCACACCACCCGGTCGCCGATGCGCGTTCCGTAGATGGTCCCATCACGCAATCCGGTGAGAAACGGCCCCATGACCGGTCCGGTGGTTCGCGTATATGGAAATTCGAGTGTGTAATCGATGCTCGGTAGGTCCCCCACGCTTGGCAACGTAGGCCAACCCGAAGGCCAAGCTCAAAAGCGCCGGCAGATTTGCTACGAGAGATCGATCGGGAGCGTCAGGAGCGAGCCGCTCGCCGAGCTCAGGCTGCACAGCACAAGTTTTTGACCGTTGACCCAGTCGGTTGCCGTCGGCAAGCTCGCACCGATCGACAGCCCCGAATCGCTCGGCAGGCTGGTCTGTTCGGCCAGATCGATGGCGCATTGACGCTCCGCCACTCGTCGAAGCTCCGTGGGATCCGGGTACTCGGTGAACAACACGCCCATATCGGCGACGCCGACGACCTCAGAGGTATGTGGGCCGTAGCAATCCACAACCGTCGCCGTATCGAGCCAAAGCTCGGCACTCGAATCAAAACACGAACCCAGGGTGAAGTCGGGCGCCGACGTCAACAACACGTTGTTCGGCGCGGCGTCTTCTCCTTGCATCACGGTGAACCCGACCACCAGTACCACGAGCGCGACGGCCACGATGGCGGTATTGCGGAGCCACTTCGGTACATCGGCGTTGTCGAACGTCACCGAGGTCGCGCTCGACCCGTTGAAGCCACGGGCTTTACGATTGGACCGGATGAATCGGGCCCTCGCTGAGTTCTCGTCCTGTTCGGTCACCTTCTGATGGTCGGCACGAGTGCCGCCGCATGAAGGAAACCAGGGATATTTGTGGCGCGAACTAGCTGATCGATGGTCCCTCGGTTGCCAGCCGGCCGGCGACCAGGTCGTCGGCGATGTCGATCGCGGTGTACAACACGGGATCGGCGTCGAATTTCGCCGAACCCTGGACGAGCTCGGACGACCACTCGACCCGCACCTCGACCGGTCCGGATGGCGGCAATGGCCACACCCACCAGTCGGAGGTGACGAGCGCTTGCTCGGCGGAACGGCGATCGTTCATCGACACGGTCTCGCTACGCATGCCGATCGGCACCAGAATGCGCTCCTTGGGTTCGACGTTGTCCCAGCGTTCGTGCGGCGTCGTATTCGCCACGGACGACCCGTCGGCGAAGATCAGCTCGACGGAACAGGTGTCGGGCCCGACCTCCACCGTTGGCTGTTGTCCGGGAACCAGGACCTCGGCGGGTCTGAGGACGGGAGGCAGCAGCCACGGCCGGAGCGAGTCGAGCACCATGGTGAAGCCAAAGCCCTGAGCGGCGACGGCGAGTGAACGGATCGACACCGCTGCGCTGTTGGACTGCGCGATCTCGAGGGGATCGTCATTACCTCCGAAGGCGAGCGTGACCAACCTCTCGGACGGTGCGGGGCCCCACCAGGGACGATGCAGCTCTGAACGACGGTCGAGCGAATCGAGCAGTTCGTCGAGCTGATCCTTGCTCAGATGACGGGTTCCGTAGGCCACGAGCCGGCGCATCTCGGCCGGCCGGACGCCGAGCTCGCGCAGCACCTGACACGCACCGGAAGCATCGTCGCCGAGCATGCCGTGCAGGAGTTCGAACGGACCGGTCGGGCCGCTGCCATCGGGACGGCGGGTGATCAGCGTGCGACGGGCCCGCGGCGACAAGGGCGGATAGCCCGGGCCGTCGTGTTCGAGCGAGAAGCGATGGGCGCGCATGTTGTGAATGCCCCGCTCGACCCGCATCGGGTCGAGTGCGAACAGCTCGGCGAGCTCGGCAACGTCGCCGCGCGCCGCTGTCATCACGCCGAGTAACAGGTACTCCGTGCCGCATTCGTCATCGCCAATGGCGGCTGCGGACTCCAGCGCAACGGCCATGGCTCGTTGTGCGTCATCATCCAGGTCGAGTTCTTGATCCAATTCCCAAACACCTTTTTCGGGCCGAAGGCCAGAGTAGAAGTTGGGGCCGGACCGAGTCCTGAGGCGTAAGGCCTGTATTGGTTTTGCTCGCAATCGCCGAGCTGGTCGCTCCTCCGTCGCTCCCGCCCGCCCCGTCGACAGTGGCGCCGCCCAGAGGTGGCAGGCGCGGGTGCATCAGGCCGCCGGGATGTCGACCCGGGTCGTGTAGATGAAGCCGTCGGCGCTGGCGCCGGCATCGGCGGGAGCAGGGCTGGGCGCGGTGACGATGAACAGCGTCTTGCCGTCGTCTCCCCCGAGCATGCACGCGTAGGTGGGCTGCGGTGTGGCGATGGTGTTGGTGATCTCGCCTCCCTCGACGATGCGTAGCACTCGACTCCCGGTCGCATCGGAGAACCAGATGCCGCCGTCGGCATCGAGCGTGCAGCCGTCGGGGGCGGAACCCGCTGCTTCGGCCCACACCCGACGTTCGCCGAGCGAACCATCGGCGTTGATCGGAAACGCGCTGTATTGCCCGCCAAACGTTTCGCCCACGATCAACGTCGACTGATCGCGGGTGATCACCGATCCGTTCGGGAACAGCAGCGGCGTCGTGTCAGCGGTGACGGAACCGTCGGGGGCGACGATCGCCAAGAACGCAGGGGCAGGATCTGCGCCGTCATCGAGGGCAAAGCCAAAGTTGCCGGCGTACACATATCCGGCGTCGCTGATCACCATGTCGTTGCATTTGTCGGTCGCAACACTCGACAAGTCGGCGTACTCGCTGAGTTCGCCGTCGGCGAGACGCAACAGTTTCCGGTCGAGCATCGACACGATGACGAGGTCGCCGTTGGGTAGCCAGTCGATGCCCGACGGCTGGTTGGGCACGTCCACGATCTTCGTTCGGTTGCCCGACGCATCGACGCTGTACACCGCGTGCTGATAGAAGTCGGAGTACCAGAACCTGCCCTCGTGCCAGCGAGGGCCTTCTCCAAAGTTCACACCGTCGACGAAGACCTCGAGTTCTGCCATGGCCGTGTTCTAGTCGATTTGTGCACGCAGGTGTTTGGTGGCTTCTCGGATGCTGAGCCCGGAGAGCTCGCAGCGGTGCGTGTCGACAACGACATCACTGCGGCGGGGTCGGATTTGGCGTACTGGCGAAGCGACCAGCCAATGGCTTTCCGGACGAAGAAGTCCGGGTGGCCGGCCTGCGTCTCGCAGTAGCGAAAGAGTCGCTCGGCGTCCGCTGAGGGACGAAGGGCCGGGATGCACCTTGGTGGGCAGCATCGGCGTCGAGGAGCAGCGAACAACAGCCTGGCGCACCACCGATCCGTCGCAGGTGACGGATCGCCGAGTGCGTCAGCGAACAAGGCCTCCGGGGCGAGCGCCGGTGTCGACGCCGTTCTTGCGGGTCACCTGGCCGGACACGATCGTGTAGTCGTATCCCTCGGCGCCTTGAATGAGTCGGCGGCCACCGGCGGGAAGGTCGTGGGCCAGTCGCGGCTGGCGCAGGGTGAGTCCTTCGTAGTCGATGACGTTCAGGTCGGCCTTCTTGCCGACCTCGAGTGAGCCACGGTCGGTCATGCCGTAAAGATCGGCGGTGTCCTTGGTCTGCTTCTTCACCACCCACTCGAGCGGCAGCTTTTCGCCGCGGCTGCGATCGCGCGCCCAGTGGGTGAGCATGTAGGTGGGAATCGATGCATCGCAGATCATGCCGCAATGCGCACCGCCGTCGGAGAGGCCGGAGACCCCTTGGGGGTGCAGCAGCATCTCGCGGGTGGCGTCGGAGTTTCCGTCGCTGTAGTTGAACAGCGGCATCATCAGCATGGCCTTGCCATCGTCTTCGAGGAAGATGTCGTAGTACACCTCTTCGAGAGACCGGCCGCTGGCCTCGGCGATGGCCGCCACCGACTTTTCCGGACCCGGCTCGTAGTCGGGAGGGTTGCCCATGGCGAACGCCTTGTTCGGCATCATCGTGGGCAGAAGGTGCACACCGTCGAACTGGATGGCCGGGTCGGGAGCATCGCTTTCCTCGGACAACAATGCGTCGCGAATCGCCTTGGTCTTCATCGCGGCGACCACCGACTCGAAGTCTTCTTCGGCCATGAGCCGCTTGAAGGTGGGCTTGAGGCCGAACGGGTGAAAGGTCTGCAGGGACAGCAGCATTCCGAAGGGGCGGGCCGCCACCTGGGGGAACACGGCAGCACCGCGATCGACGGCCTTCAGCGACTCGTCCATGAGCTCTTTCCAGAGATCGGGCATCGCGTCGATCTGCGTGAGTGCAAACGAAATCTTTTGGTCGACCTCGGCGGAGAGCCGACACATCCAGTCCATCTCCTTGGGTGGCGCGATGAGGTCGAGACCGGCAGCACCTGCCGGCGCGAGCTCGAAGACACCACCACCGCCGTCGCGCAGCGCGCGACCCATGGCGAACAGCTCGTCCTCGGTGGCGAAGGTTCCGGGCACCGGTTCGCCGTCGATCGCTTTGTGCCCCATGGTGCGGCTGGTGCTGACGCCCATGGCGCCGGCTTCGATCGCTTCGCGGACGAGGTCGGCCATCTGCGCGATGTCGTCGGGGGTGGCCGGCTCATTCTTCGCCCCGCGCTCGCCCATGACGTAGCCACGGATCGCGCCGTGCGCGATTTGGGTCCCGACGTCGATTGCGAGTTTGCGTTCGTCGAGCACGTCGAGATACTCGGGAAAGCTCTCCCAACCCCAGGTCATGCCCTCGGACAGCGCGCTGCCGGGGATGTCCTCGACGCCCTCCATGAGCTGAATGAGCCATTCTTCCTTGCCGGGGCGCACGGGGGCGAAGCCGACCCCGCAGTTCCCCATGACGATGGTGGTGACGCCGTGACCGGCCGACGGGTTGAGCTCGTCATCCCACGTGACCTGTCCGTCGTAGTGGGTGTGGATGTCGACGAAGCCCGGCGTGACCAGCTTGCCGGTCGCGTCGATGGTCTCCTTCGCCTCACCCTCGAGGTTCGGACCCACGGCGACAACCGCGCCATCGACGATGGCGACGTCGGCTTGCCGTCGATCAGCGCCGGTGCCATCGACCAGCGTGCCGTTGCGAACGATCATGTCGTACAAGTGAAGAACCCCCGAAATAGAACTGGTTTCACCGTAGTGGATTCTGCTTCTCTACGCACTCGGCGATCCGTCGCTGGCGCTCCTCGGGCGCCGATGCTGCACACCAAGGTGCCGAGCCGCTCCTCATCCTGTCTCCTGACGCACTCGACGCTTCGTCGCTGGCGCTCCTCGGGCGCCGATGCTGCACACCAAGGTGCCGAGCCGCTCCTCATCCTTCGTCGCTCCCTCCTACCTGTGGCTGGCGCCGTGTCGACAGTGGTCTGGCCTGCTCGGTCACCATGGCCTTTGGCCCGCAGGGCAGCACCAAGCTGCCGGCGGGCGTAATTGGGCCTGCCACTGCGTTTGCATGGGCTAGAACGACGGCATGGACGAGGCCCAACTCCTGAATGCGGTTGACTCTGCGTTCGCGGCGACTTCCGCCGGGATAGAGCGGTGGGCCGACCCGCACGGTGCAGAGTCGCCGAAGGCCGAGGAATACTCCCGGGTCACCGACGCCGAAAGGTGGCGCATCATCGGCGCCCGGGCCGACGCCTGGGTGGCGGCACTGGTCGAATCCGGACTGGCGACGGTCAACCGAGGCGTCGAGGTTGCCTGGCGCGACGAGCCGGGTCCCATCATCACGCGCACCGATCTCGTCACCCCCTCGGCACCAGGGGCATTGCCCATCGTGATCGGCCGAAGCAGCATCGTTGGCGGGGACAACGTCCGCGTGGACGACGTAGGTGTCGTACTCGGCGTCGGTGCACCCGCGGTGTGCATTGCGCGGCTTCCCGACTGCGGCTGCGACGCGTGCGATTCCGGGTCGCAAAACGAACTCGACAAACTCGACGAGATGCTGTGTTCCGTCACGTCCGGAGCGTTTCGCCACCTGACCAAGCGGGACCGGGTCATCACGCAAACCGGACCTGGCGCATGGAGCTACTCCGGAAGCGTCCGATACGGTCGAGTGGACCGGATCCTCGCCCGCCCGAAGGGCTGGGTCGAGTTGTCCGGGGCCTCGTGGCTGACGGCCTGACGGGCTGCACTGGACGTCGAAGGCGCCGGCAGGCTGCCGCTAGCAGCAGCTGTTGGTCGTGTCCGCCTTCACCGAATCCGTGTTCACGGGGTCGGGGCAACACGAGGTGGCACCGTCGTCGTGGTGGGTGATCACGTTCTCGAGCTGCGACTCGTGATCGGCGGTCTTCACGTACCACTCCCAACGGTGGCCCTCGGGCCCGTCGACCCACGTTTCGACCTTCTCGGCGAAACAGCAGATGGTGTCGTCGATACCGGTCGTCGGCAGACCCGCCGCCACAACTCTGGCCTCGGCCGCGACGACTTCGTCGGCGGAGTCGACTTCGACGCCCAAGTGGTTGATCGAGCCGGGCTCGGCGTTCGGGTTCTCGAACAACACGAGCTTGAGCGGCGGATCGGCGATGGCGAAGTTCGCGTACCCGGGCTTGGTCTTGTACGGCTCGGCATTGAACATCTTCGAGTAGAAGTCGATCGCCTCGTCGAGATCGGCGACATTGAGGGCGAGTTGGGTGCGCATGTGGCAATCCTATCCAGTTGTTCATATCGACCATTGTCGAATTGATGATGGTCAATACGTTGCCTTACGCATTGACATCTGTCAATATGTTTTTCATGGCTGGCTCCCCCACACCGACGACCACGCTCTGTTGTGCCCCACTACTCGAGGGACAACTGACCGAGTCAAGCGCCGACGAACTCGCCGTGGTGCTCAAGGCACTGGCCGATCCCGTGCGCCTACGCATCGTGAGCGCGATTGCCACCGCACCCGACGGCGAGGCCTGCGCGTGCGACCTCCCGGCGCTGGTCGATCGATCACAGCCAACGGTCAGCCACCACCTCGGGCAGCTCGTCGCGGCTGGGATCTTGGCCCGCGAACAACGCGGCAAGTGGGCGTGGTTCGCGCTCCGACGCGAGTCCCTCACCTCGATCTGCGCTGCTCTGGGCGCCGGCTGCGAGGAACGGTTCCACCCGTAGCGACCGCCGAGGGCATCGCCTCCTGACGCTGCTGCCGAGCTGATCCGGCGCGGTGTTTCCGTTTGTTCACCCCGCAGTCGCCCGAGGGCGACCTGCACGCAACCGGGCCGTGCGAATCCCCTTCTACGTTGCGCCGCATGGACAAAACCACAGCCCCCCGTTCAGCACAAGCGCAACCCGGTCGACTCCTGGTTGCGCTACTCGTCTGCATCGCGGTCTTCGCGACCGCCTGCGGCAGCGATGATCCCGAGGGAACCAAGACCGACACCGGCGAAATCGGCTCCGGCGCTGAAATCGGCGGCGCGCTCGAAGGTTCTATTGCGGTTTCCGGCTCATCGACCGTCGAGCCGATCGTTCGCCGCCAGGCCGAACAATTCGCCGACATCGAGCCTGGCCTCGCCATCTCGGTGGCCGGCCCCGGTACCGGCGACGGCGCCGTCGCCTTCTGCAGAGGCGAGGTTCAGATCGCCAACGGCTCACGTCGGTACAAGGACGAGGAGATCGCCGAGTGTGAAGCCAACGACATCGAGTTCATCGAAGTCGCCCGTGGCATCGACGGCATCTCGGTCATCACGTCGGCCGAGAACGACACCGTCGAGTGCCTGTCGTTCAACGACCTCTACGCCTTGGTCAGCGACGAGGCAACCGGGTTCGGCGACTGGGCCGACGGCAACGCACTCACCGCCGAGTGGGACGGCACCGTGTTGCCCGATGCACCGCTCGACATCTTCGGCCCCGGCGAAGAATCGGGCACCTTCGACTCGTTCGCCGAGATCGTCATCGAATCCGTCGCCAAAGGCAAGACCGGCCTCGATCCCGACAGCCGCGAGTTCGTCGACACCATCCGCCCCGACTACAACTCATCGCCGG
>RCMY010001846.1_pt1 | contig 19539 bp, 19 predicted proteins | sample 2041341 | NCBI WGS metagenome assembly RCMY01 (sample SAMN09708234, study PRJNA481090) | Marine sediment metagenome, whole genome shotgun sequencing project. | reverse complement strand
GTCGACATCGAAGTGCCAATCTACGATGGTGTCACCTGGCGGGGTTACAAGCCGGGAAACCCTCAGATCTACATGGGATGGGCGACGCCTGAGGATCATCCTTCAATCGCAACCGCAGTTGCCGTCTATGACAACGTTGTTGGCCCCAACATCGTTGAAGCACCTCCGGAGCGGGGCGCCATGCGTCGCGAGGCGAGGGTCGATCGCTGGATCTTCTCCACCGATGGTGTCGGTTACCCGATACCGATCGACAACACGTCGATCGAGGTCCCTGACACGAAGGAGTGGGTCGAAGCTGGCAGCTTCAAACATCCCGCGATGTTTGGCATTGGGGCTGGCTTCGAACAGAACACCCACAAAATCGGCGAGTGCGTCGACGAAAGGGAGCTCCGACTCGCGATTGCATTCATGGCCAGATTCCCTGGCGCTTTCGCCAAATCAGGGGGCGTCGTCTGACGATAGAATCGCCCAGCGCATGCCTGCTAGCGGGGTCAGCTCGAAACAAAGACGAAACTGACGCCGAATCGGGCAGCAATCTGGGCAACCAAAGGTTCGTATTGTCATGAAACGATTCTCAAGAAACACTCTGCTCGCCATTGGCGCCGCCGGCGTCGCAATTGTTGCGTTCCTCGCGTTTGGCGTCTTCGGCGTTCAGACGCTGTTCATCGATGAGACCGTCGATGAAGCAAACCCCTTCGCCGAATCAGCGACCGCGGTAGATCAGTCTGTAGTGGACACCACACCGCTCGTCGATGAGTCAGTCGACGATGAGATGATCGAAGACGAGGCAGCGGAAGTCGTCGAAACCGAGATCCTGACCCTGGTCACAGGATCATTCGCTGACGGCGCTCATCCAACATCTGGCGATGGCATCGTGCTCAGCGATGGTGCAGCGAGCTTTCTGCGGTTCGAGAACTTCGAGACTGACAACGGTCCCGATCTCAATGTCTATTTGCGCTCGTCAGCGAATCCGGACGACTTCATCGACCTCGGTGATCTCAAGGGGAATATCGGCGATCAAAACTACGAGCTACCCGCCGATTTCGATGCCGAAACCTACGATGTCGTCGACATTTGGTGCGTTCGCTTCGGTGTGAGCTTTGGCTCAGCGCAACTCGCCGCAACCTAGGAACCTACTAGCCGACGTACATACCGCCAGCCGGGTAAATGATCTGACCAGTGATGTACGAAGCTTGGTCACTCGCAAGAAACAGAGCTGTATTCGCTATTTCCAACGGCTCGCCGAGACGACCAAGAGGCGTCATTGCCTTCATCATTGCATTCCCTTCAGGATCATCGTTCATCCGCTGGGTCATTGGTGTTTCGATGAACCCGGGTCCGATCGCATTGACCCTGATGCCGTGCTCGCCTGCTTCGAGGGCGAACGCCTTCGTCAGCATGTGAACACCGGCCTTCGATACGCAATAGTCGGCGGCGCCCCGTAACGGAACCTTGGCCGCAACCGACGCGATGTTGACAATCGAACCGCCGTTGCCAACTTCGATCATTACTCTGGCTGCCTGTTGGTTGGCCAGCATTACGCCCGTCAGATTCACATCGAGAACGCGTTGCCAGTCCTCGACCGACTGCGTGAGCAGGTCACGATCCCTTGGTTCGCCCACCTGCCCACTCACATAGCCTGCGTGCGAGAGGCCAGCGGCGGCAAGCATGATGTCGAGCCGACCGTACTTATCAACCGCAGTCTGAAACATCGCTGCGTTATCAGCGAGTGATGTTGCATCTAGGTGAACGGCGTGAGCAGTGCCGCCTGCGGCCTCGATATCGGCGGCTGTCTGGGCGGCCAGTTCGGTGTTGATATCGCCCAGCACAACAGATGCGCCCTCGCTTGCGAACCGCAGAGCACAGGCCCTGCCGATTCCACTTGCTCCGCCCGTGACGACGGCGACCTTGTTCTCAAGTTGCAGCATCTGTGCTCCTTCGCTCATGAAGTTGCAGCTTCGCGCATTTCCGGCGTTAACTCACAACAAGGAGCAGAGGTAGCCGAACGAGATCCCGGCCAGGCAGACGGCTACGCAGGTTCGATCTGGTAAATGGTGCCCGCCAGTGACAGCACTAGCACCTCGCCCCCTGAGGTTTCGATGAAGGCCACCGGGCTTCCCTCAACCGCCACATTAAGCGAACGATCTGTAGAAGAATCGTCGAACTGGAACGCTCGTATTGCCGTGTCGCAGAAGTCGCTATAGAGGTAACTACCGACAAGATCAGGGATGGCGCGTCCCCGGTAGACGAAGCCGCCGGTTATCGAGCAGCGGCCATCGTGGGGGTATATGAGCAAAGGTCCAACGTGATCGGCCGGCGCTACACCATCGAACTCGGCGTCACCTTCCATCAGGTTCCACCCAAGGTTTGCGCCGCTCACTCCGGCATCAATCCTGCTCACCTCTTCGAACTGGTTTTGGCCGACGTCGGCGACCCAAAGGCTGCCATCTGAGTCAAACGAGATTCTGAAAGGATTTCGAGCTCCGTAGGCCCAGATCTCAGGACGCGCTGCCGGGTCGTCGACAAAGGGGTTGGTGTCTGGGATCGCGTACGGTTCGCCAGCAGTTGGGTCTATTCGCAAGATGGAACCGAGCAAGGACGACGTGTTCTGTCCGTTTCCTTCTGGATCGCCGCCGGAGCCGCCGTCGCCAAGCGCCACGTAGAGAAACCCGTCAGGTCCTGTCACGATGTCGCCACCGTTGTGATTGGCGAATGGTTGCTCAACCTGCAACACGATTCGCTCGGGGCCGACGCTTTCGTCTGCACCCACGAGGTACTCGCTAATCACCGTGTCGCCATTTGAGTCGCTGTAGTGCAGATAGAGGCGGTCGCCGGCCGGCGAGAACGCCATTCCCAACAAACCACGTTCGCCGTCGGTTCGCGTTTTGGCAGTTAGGTCAACAACAGGCTCAGATAGCTCACTGCCGTCGAGTATTCGGATCGCGCCGCCCCTCTCGCCAATCCAGACCTCGCCGCTCGCTGGGTTGAGTGCCCCCGTGATCGGAGCCTCAGCAGTTGCGACCGGCACGAGTTGGACGTTCGCGTTGGCCAATATCGGCGAAGCTCCGACCGTTGTTGTTGTCGTCGAATCAGCTACGGGATCGACTTGGGTTGTCGACGACGCTGCCGCGACGCGATCGGTTGGCGCTGGAGTTGTGACGCCGGCAGTTGAGGAACAGGCGCTCAGCAGGAGCAACCCCACAACGGGCAGAACGAGGCGCATTAGATCTGCTGGTATGACGCGAGGAACTTCTCGAGTCGGCCGATTGCCCAGTGTAAATCTGTTACTTGAGGTAGGAAGACAACCCGGAAGTGATTCGGTTCTGGCCAGTTGAACCCGGTTCCTTGGACCATGAGGATCTGCTCTGTCCGAAGGAAGTCGAGAACGAACTGCTGGTCGTTCGTAATATTGAAACGGGCGGCGTCGATTTTCGGGAATAAGTAGAGCGCCCCGCTTGGCTTTGTGCACGACAGGCCGTCGATAGCGTTGATCATCTCGTATGCGACTTGGCGCTGCTCGTACAGCCGACCTCCTGGCCTAATGAACTCGCTGATGCTTTGGTAACCACCGAGAGACGATTGGATCGCATGCTGGGCCGGGACATTGGCGCACAGCCGCATCGACGTGAGCATGTTGAGCCCCTCGATATAGCTCGCCGCATCAGCTTTCGCTCCGCTAATCGTCATCCAGCCCGAGCGAAAGCCGGCAACACGATAGGTCTTCGATAGTCCGTTCATCGTCACGAACAAGACGTCGTCGGCGAGCGACGCGATAGATGTGTGCTTGGCGTCGTCATAAAGGATCTTGTCGTAGATCTCGTCGGCCATGACCACAAGATCGTTCTCGCGAGCGATGTCAACGATCTGCTGGAGGAGCTCCACCGAATAAACGGCTCCGGTCGGGTTGTTCGGATTGATAACGACAATCGCCTTTGTTCTGTCGGTTACCTTTGCCTTAATGTCATCGATGTCGGGGAACCAGTCGGCGTCTTCATCGCAGCGATAGTGCACCGGTGAGCCGCCGCTCAACTTGGTTGCTGCGGTCCAAAGCGGGTAATCAGGACTCGGGATGAGAACCTCGTCGCCATTGTTGAGGAGGCCTTGGAGCGCGATCCCGATGAGCTCAGACACGCCGTTCCCGATGTAGACGTCGTCAATCTCCACACCAGCGATACCCATACGCTGGTTGTATTGCATGACGGCCTTGCGAGCCGAGTACAAACCTTGCGAGTCGCAGTAGCCCTGTGCCGTAGGAAGGTTTCGGACCATGTCGACAAGGACTTCTTCTGGCGCCTCAAAACCGAATGGTGCCGGGTTTCCAATGTTGAGCTTGAGGATCCGATGGCCCTCGACCTCCAGCCGATTTGCCTCCTCGAGAATCGGTCCACGAATGTCGTACAGGACATTGTCGAGCTTGGTGGACTTGCGCTTCGGGGATGCCATCACGCAACGCTAATAGCGTTCGTTGATCTTCACATTGATGTTTCTGTTAACCCTCGACACGACGTCTACGCAGATCCCTGTGCTACACCGACAATACGACGTGACGGCAAGCCTTTGCTGTTCGATCTCAAGGAGCCAGATGACTCGCCGCACGAACAAAAGCAGGGTGACCAAGCCATACAAGCCCGTTGATGGCGACCGCCGGACTCGCAAGCATGGCGACCATACCCATGACGAGCAATGGTGTGAGACGCATCAGACCTGGGAACCGATCAAATAAGCGAAGCTCAGTCGGTGAACTCGGCTGCCAGCGCAGTGATGTGCTCCGTGTGGATATGGCAGCAGCCACCGACGATCGAGGCTCCAGAATCGACCCAGCTGCGGGCGATAGACCGGTAGGTCGCGGGATCAAGTTCGTCACGACGGCCAAGAAGCGCGCTGTTCGCCGAGTAGACAGTCGGCTTCGGCTCAAAGGCATTCGCAAACGCCCCACTGAGGACACCAGTATGCGAACCAGTAAGTGCACGCTGAAGCTCATGCAGCGCTGCGGTGATCTGTTCTGGCGGCGAACAGTTAAACAAGATGGCCTCACAACGTGACGCGACGACATCGACCGCATCCCGAATCGACTCGCCAGACCGAATCGGTATTGGCGAAACCGATGACTCCTCGGGAACGGTGAACGAAAGCCATAGCTCGTCTGGGCCGGGTCCCAATTCAACCGCGTGTGCGATCGCTTCGGCTTCGGCGATCAGACTGATCGTTTCGCCAATCCAAAGGTCGACAAACGGCGCCTGGGCCTCGACCAGGAGGCGATACATGGCTGGGGCTCGCGCGGGATCGAATTTCTCTGGCTCATACGAACCGAAGAGTGGCGGCAGTGAACCTCCAACTCGAATGTCGCGCTCTGACTCGTCAGCCGCTTGGCGAGCCAACTTGGCCGCCAGCCCCGCCAACTCGCTCCCCTGCTCGTTGAACCGGTCTTCGCCAAGATGGAAGGGCGCTACGGCGTAGCTGTTGACGGTGATGACGTCGGCACCGCTTGCAATGAACGCTCGATGGCCATCCAGAACAAACTGTGGGTCTTCGATCAGGGCCAGCGCCGACCACTCAGGTTGGCGGAACGGAGCACCTGCCCGCTCGAGATGTTTTCCCATTCCCCCGTCGAGGATGGTCACGGCTCGTGAAAGGTCCATCGGGACAGTATTGCTGGATTCCGCTGCGCTTCACCCCACTCAATGCGGCCGCGTAGGATGACAAAATGAACGATGACGATCGTGAGTCGCTTGCCGCTTGGATTCGAGCGCTACCGAAGGCCGAGCTCCACATGCACATTGAGGGGTCGCTCGAGCCAGAGCTCTTGTTTGATCTCGCCGAACGAAACGGGATAACGCTCCCCTACGCGGACGTCGCTGCAGTTCGTGCTGCCTATTCGTTCTCAGATCTCCAGTCGTTCCTCGACATCTATTACCAAGGTGCTGCGGTCTTGTTGACCGAAGACGACTTTTATGACCTGATGGCCGCGTACCTTCGTCGGGCCGAAGCAGATGGGGTCGTCCGGGCAGAGATATTCTTCGACCCGCAATCTCATACCGAGCGCGGTATTGCATTCGATGTGTTCATGCCCGGCTTCCTGCGAGCGATTGAGGATGCACCAAGCGTTTCTGTTGGGCTCATCATGTGTTTCCTGCGGCACCTCCGCTGTTCAGCCGCAGTCGAGACCTTCCACCAGGCGAGCGACTACCTCGACAACATCATCGGCGTCGGCCTCGACAGCGCCGAGGTCGGAAACCCGCCAGAGGATTTCGCTGACGTCTTCGCACTCGCGGCTGCCGCAAACCTTCGTCTCGTCGCTCATGCGGGCGAGGAAGGGCCGCCGAGCTATATCTGGAGTGCCCTCGATGCCTTGCATGTTGAGCGGATCGACCACGGCGTCAGAGCCGAGGAGGACGAGGCCCTAGTCGGTCGATTGGTCGAGGAGCAGATTCCACTCACGATGTGCCCCCTCTCAAACCTCGCGCTGCGGGTGGTCGATGATCTCGCAGACCACAACATTGCTCGACTCCTGGCTCGGGGTGCCCTGGTAACGATCAACTCTGACGATCCCGCGTACTTCGGTGGCTACATTGCCGACAACTATCTTGAGACGGCCATTGCTCTCGGGCTCTCTCGTGACCAACTCACCCTTCTGGCCCGCAACTCGATTGAAGCGTCGTTCGCAACAGAGTCTCAGAAGGCGCGATGGCTAGAGAGCGCATGACAACCCTGAAGTTGCTATTGTCGCCGACACGCAAGCAACGTGGCTGTCGCCGCAGAGGAGTTACTCATGGGCAAGGTTTCGATGATTGGAACAATCTCTTGCCAAGAGGGCAAAGGCGACGAGATGGCCGCTGTGCTCGCGACGATGGTCGAGGCCGCTAAAGGTGAACCCGGCGTCGAGATCTACTCCTACCACCGTGGCCAAGGTGACGCCTTCTCATTCTTTGCGCTCATGAGCAGCCAAGAGGCGATGGAAAACCATGGTCGATCCGATGCCATGCAAGCAACCATGCAGGCGTTTGGTCCACTCATGGCTGGGCCTCCCCAGATAACTTCCTCAACTCCTATCGCAGCTATCGGCTTCGACCTCTAACAATTCAGAACTAGATTCGGTTGATGGCTACACAGCAAAAATATGACGCTGCAACCATCTACCGAGCGCGATCCGTCATCACCATGGATCCTGCGATGCCGCGTGCTGACGCCGTCGCCGTAGTTGGGACACAGATAATCGCCGTCGGCACTATGGATGAGGTGAGCGCGGCCATTGATGATGGTGAGTACGTCATCGACGACCAGTTCAGCGACCAAATCCTTGTCCCGGGTCTCATCGACCAGCACCTACACCCTCTGCTCGGAGCGTCGACGCTGACGACATCGGTCATTGCGCCCGAAGAGTGGGTTCTTCCCAACCGAACTTACGCCGCAGCCAGTAGCGAAGCTAATTACGACGAGCTCCTGAGCCAAGCGCACGCATCGCTAGAGAGCGAGGTGTGGTTGTTCTCATGGGGCTACCACGGGTTATGGCATGGCGAACTGAGTCGTTCCCGTCTCGACAAGATCGTCGGTAATCGGCCGACCGCCGTGTGGCAACGGTCGTGCCACGAATGGTTCTTGAACTCGGCGGCCATCGATGCGCTCGGGATCACCGCCGAGAACATGTCCGGCCATGGTGCCGCGAGCGACATGGTTGATCTTGAGCGGGGCCACTTCTGGGAAAACGGCTGGATGGTCCTGCTCTCTCGCTATCTGATGCCTCTCTTTCTCACCGAAGAGCGCTTTCGTGAGGGCCTTGCGCAAATGGTGGAGTATCTCCACATGAACGGGGTCACGGCGATTAACGAGCCTGGCATCAACTGGGCTGTAGAGCCGTGGCACCTCTATGAAGAACTACTGGGCGGACCAGAGGTCCCGTTTACTTCGACGTTCCTTGTCGATGCCAGGACCCAGTCGGTCAAAGGGCTCGACCCTGCTGCGGCCGTAGATGATGCAGCCGAACAAATAGCGCGGGCGCCGGAAGGAAAGGTCAGCCTTGTTCCCAAACAGGTCAAGCTTTTCGCCGACGGAGCGATCATCTCGCAGATGATGCAGATGAACGAGAGCTACCTCGATTTTGGTGGCCAACCCAATCCCGATCATCACGGCGAGTGGATCATGGAGCCGATCGACCTCCGGCGTTTCTTTGACGCCTATTGGGATGCAGGCTGGCAGATCCATGTCCACGTCAACGGCGATCTCGGTCTCGATGTGTTGCTCGACATCATCGACGACGCACAGCACCGACAACCTCGTATCAACCATCGAACCGTGATTGTGCACTTTGCGAATTCGACCGAAGCTCAAGTCGCACGGATTGCGAAGCTTGGAGCAATCGTCTCGGCGAACCCGTATTACCCAGTTGGATTCGCCGATAAGTATGGCGAGATCGGACTTGGTCCAGAACGAGCCGACGTAATGGTCCGCTCCGGTTCGGTGCTTAGAAACAACATTCCACTCTCGTTCCACTCAGACCTGCCGATGGGCCCCAGCGACCCGATGGCCATGGCGTCATTCGCAGTAAACAGAATCACTCACTCTGGTCGCGTTGCGGCACCCGAACAGCGCATCTCGGTTCAAGCCGCACTTGAGGCGGTAACCATTGGCGCCGCGTACTCCTGGCAGCGAGAAGACGATCTTGGCTCCATTGAAGTCGGTAAGCTCGCCAACTTCACCGTTCTCGGAGAGGATCCATTCGGCGTCGACCCCGAGCGTCTTGGTCGCATCACCGTCGAAGGAACTGTGTTTGAGGGTCGTTGGTTCCCAGTTTCAGAGTCATCGAAGAAGGCACGAGCGAATGCAACGTCCACGTTTGTGACGACGTCGAGCACAAACGGCGAGTGCGGGCATGGCTGCGGTTGCGAGGTTGCTCGTTTCATCGGCCAAGAGTTCGGCCAGCGAACGGAAGCCTCCGCTAGCTGAACGAAGCCGCCAACCACAAGATGCCGAGACCTGCGAGAAACGCTGCGAAACTTGAAGCCTTGCTCGTGAGCGCAGGATCGGTGGTCAGCTCGGGTAGCAAATCAGTGGCGCCGATGTAGGCGAAGTTTCCCGCCGCAAAGGGCACGAGGAAGATGATGTCAACGACACCAGACAACGCATACGCAACCAGTCCACCGATCAGGAATGTCGATCCGGACAGAACGTTGTAACGCAATGCCTTGCGGCGTTCCCAGCCACTATTAACGAGAATGCCGAAATCACCGAGTTCCTGTGGGACTTCGTGGGCGGCCGCCGCGAACCACGTAACTAGACCAACGCGATGGTCGATGAAGAACGAGCTTGCGACCGACATGCCCCCGATGAAGTTGTGGAGGCCATCAGCGACCAGAATCAGGTGGCCCACTGGCTTGTGGTGCGAGACCGAGCGATGGCAGTGGTGCCAATGCATTGCCTGTTCCAAAAGAAAGAAACCAGTGAATCCGCCGAGAAACCAGAGCCACACCGCCTGACTGTTTCCCAGCTCGTCAATCGCGTGGGGAAGCATGTGGAGGAAGGCTCCGCCCAGCAGCGATCCCGCAGCCAATGCGACCATGGGCACGAGAAGTCGGTCCAACGCTGCCTCAGAAAGGACAAGGGTGACGCTCCCGACCATCGCAATGGCGCTCATCGCGAAGCCCAGCACCAGAATCCATCCGAGGGTACTCATGCGCTTATGCTGTGGCCGTTAGCGATTTCAACTACTCGCCCGCATCGAATAGACGGCCAGCATGGCGCTGCATCGCTAGCTCTGCGACGTCTCGATGGCCATGACCGCAGACCACAACGAGAACCTCCCCTGGCTTAAGATGGGTTTCCCGCAGAGCCTGGTGCTCGTCGAACTCGCTACTCGCTGCTGCGACACCGGCGAAGCCGCCAATCATGGCCCCGCCGATACTGCTGGCAGCACCAATCGCCAAGATGCCGCCAACGCCGAGGGCCCCTAGCCCTGGGACTGCGAAGAGCAACAGGCCGCCGACGAGCCCGAGTGCAGCACCAGCGCCCGCGCCCGCTTCGACCTCGGTCGCCATGTCGTGTTCTTCATCGTGCTCAAAGACGGTGGTGTCGACGCCGTGGATGGCGATACCAAGGTGTTCGCTACCAAGGCCGACCTCACGGAGGTCGGCGATTGCCGCCTCGGCCGAGGAACGATCAGCGAACACTGCGGTGACGTGGTCGTGGGTGTCGTGGTTGCCCGTCTCGTCAGAAGTGACAACGAGGCGATGTAGATGGCGCAGGACCTCGGCTTGTTCTGACGATGCCGCTGGCCCGTACGGTGTGGTAAGGGTCCCCAATGGATCGCCCGATGGAGTCGAGATAGCTAACAAGATCGCCTCGTCGTCTGGGTCAGACTCGCCCTCGAACCGAACAATCTCGGCAACCCGAAGCGTGGCGGGGGTGTACTCGATACCGCTAGCGACGGAACGAAGGCGGGAACCAGAAACGACCAGATCGTCACCAAAGCCCGCTGCAGCTAGCCGGGTCTGAGCCTGAGAAAGCAATTCAAGTGTCATACACGAATCCTCGGCTATCGGCGCTCCAGGCAGAAGAGGCGAACGTCATCAGGAAATGACTCCGTGAGGCCGTTCGCGATCTCCTAGCAACGATCGACGTTCACCTCGATATCAGGGTCGCCATAAGGCGATGCCTGGATGATCGTGCGACCGGGTCGGAGACCCGCATCACTCTCATATTGGGAGAGCAGCTCTTTCTCTGCGGCTTCGTCGCCGGCATCAGCGGTGAGCAGCAAGCGGGCGATGTCGTCAAGCCACAGGGAATGCTCGTCGGTCACGGGTTCGCCGGGCTCGCCAATGCGTCCCCATGCATCCCAAAGCAGTAGCTCATCGCCGAATCGGTGAGCAACCTCGATGATGACCTGGTCAAAGATGAATCGCTCGCCACGAATCACGGGTACGTCCGGGTCAACGCCGTATGTTTCGGGGTCTAGCGTTCCATTCCGATACGCGGCCCACACCTGCGCAGCCGTGACAAATCCCTGGCTGTCTACGGCGCACGAGCCGATGTCCATAGGGTGAGGCAACGCAGGCATTGGGCCGCCAAGCTCGGAGTCGAAACGCTGCCACCGATCGCCGATCCACGCCTCGACTACGACATGATCATGATGCCAACCCTCAACGAAGTAGCCCGCGAATCCGACCCGGGACCGAGCGGGGAGACCGTGCGAGCGGAGCACACCAAGACAGAAGAGCGTGTGATCGCGACAGCAACCCTGAACCCGATTCGTGACCTCGCGCTCCTCCGTCAATGGCTGCGGGTGCCGGCTTTGGTCAGCAGCAAGGATGTCTTCAAACCAGCGCGAGTTGATGTCGTTGCGCGTCGCAGTCGGGAGCTCGTGTCCAGAGGCCCGGTAGTGGACGATCACGTTGCGAGCTATTTCGGAGAGGCCAACCGGGTCAGTTGGCAAACCACTCACCAGCCGGCTGAAGCGCCCAGGGTCTGAATAGGCCGAGTGCTGTGCGTGGTTGAAGGCTGAACTCATCGAGCGAATCCCCAGTAGCTAGATCAAAGCCCCAAGGTACTCGAACACGCTTCCCTCCGCCCCTTGCCCGAGGGCGCGACAATGCGGACCGCACATTCACGGCCCGCATTGTCAGGCTTCCACAAAACCGCTAAGACGAGGGAGCATCCGCGTAGCGCAGATAAGGCTTGACCTCGACGACATTGTTGAACTTCGCCATTGCATCGTCAGTCGACATACCGGGTGACACAATCACACGGTCTCCCGGGCGCCAGTCGGCTGGTGTCGCGATCGGGTCTCGGTCGGTTGCCTGAAGTGCATCGAGCACGCGCACGATCTCGTCGAAGTTACGTCCGACGGACTTCGGGTATGTGAGCATCAATCGCAGCTTGTTCTCGGGATCAATAATGAACACCGACCGCACTGTCGAGGTGTCGCCGGCACCCGGGTGGATCATGTCGTAAAGCTCAGCGACCTTCTTGTCTGGGTCGGCCACGATCGGGAAGTTCAGAGGGGTACCCGTTACCTCGCCAATATCAGGCGCCCAGCCGCGGTGATCCTCAATGGAGTCAATCGACAGTGCCATCGCCTTTGTGTTGCGCTTGGCGAACTCACTCTGCAAGGCAGCCGTGCGACCAAGTTCAGTCGTACACACCGGCGTGAAGTCGGCGGGATGACTAAAGAAGACGGCCCATGATCCCTTTTTCCAGTCGTGGAATGAGATCTCGCCGTCGGTCGTGTTTGCGGTGAAGTTAGGGGCGGTATCGCCCAGATGCAAGCTCATAGCTTTTCCTTCTTTGTATTGTACGGACAATGCGTATAACAACTGATGTCGCCATCTATTCCAACTGAGCCAATTGTCACGGGGCAATCGCTTTCACGACGGTCGGGTGTTCAAGTCGGTGCATCGCCCAGGCACCGAGCAAAGGCCCCGGCGTCAGGATAGCGAAGGCCGCCCACCATCCCCAAGCGTCACGAACCATCGGGACAAGCCACATCGTCGCAACAGTGAGAAGGAACCCAAATGCGAGTTGCACGGTGAGCGCAGTCCCCACATACGCGGGGTCTGCACTCTCGCTGACAATGGCCGAGAATTGGGCAGAGTCAGCAACCACACTGACACCCCAAAGCAGAGCCAGACTCACAACCGCCCACAGCGGTAGAGCGCTCCAGCCGATCACGAGCGCGATGGTCCCCGAGATCAGCAGTGCCATCCGAGCCGAACGGGCCTTCCCCACCCGGTCTCCCATGACTCCTGCCATAACCGATCCCACCGCTCCACCTGCGATCACGGTGAACGCCAGGATTGATGCATCAAGGCCGCTACCGGTCCTGGCCACCGAGTCGGTGAGGAATGCAGCAATCCACCCCCACATGGCGTACAGCTCCCACATATGGCCGAGGTAGCCGACCGAAGAGAGCACGACGGTTCGGTCACGAAGCGCACGAGACGCCTGCCCCATCTCGAATCTGCTACGAGCGAACGGATACGGGCCCTCTCGGCCAGCGACGACGAAAACCATTGCTCCTGCGAGGGTCAGCACCGACGTTGTGACCATGACGACCTCCCATCGCGCTCCGCCGATGCCGTTAACGAGGTGGGGAGCGGCCGAGCCAATCGTAAGAGCCGCAACGACCACGCCCATCGCCACACCGCGCCCGGTACGAAACCAGGTTGCGACGAGCTTCAACGAAGGCGGGTAGACACCGGCAAGAAAGGCGCCCGTAGCGAAGCGGAGCGCCACCGCGGCGGGGAACTGGTCTAATGGCACAATCAGCGCATTCATCGCGGCTGCTCCCACCGCAGAGACAGCGATGAGACGGCCAAGGGGCAATCGATCTGCCAAACCAGTCACGGCCGAGACCAGCGCACCAGCGACAAAGCCGATCTGCAACACGATGACCAACACAGAAGCCTGGTTCGTGGAAAGGTCCCACCGTTCCCGCAGCTGACCTAGGACTGCGGCTGTCGAGAACCAAGTAGTCATCGTCAGCATGAGCCCGAAAGCCATGATCGACAATGCGTACCAGCGCCGGGCATCGATCTGTGTGTCCCGATGCGCGTGCGTCACATGCTGAGACCGTCCAGCTCAACCCATGGCGCTCGAACATGCGGCGTCAGCGCCTGTCGGACGCCGGCAAGTTCGTCGGATGACATCTCGGGCCACGGAAATCGCACCAGCTCGTACGCCAGACCACCGTCTGGTCGCACCCCGCGAACACCGTCACGCATGACGGGGATGCGGAAGATGACCTGAGCACTTGGGCCGCCGGTGGAGACGCCGTTGGTCATTGATCCTACGCTGTTCGACTTGTGGGTGGTCCAGGCCTCGATGTCAGCGATAGACGCCTCATACCGGCCAAGGACGAGCTTGCCATCGATCAAGTCGATCGTCGTGTTGGCTCTCAGCCCTTTGTCGTATATCCAGATCCATAGCGCAAGCAGCAAACCGATGCTGCCAAGCAGGATGACGACGCCGAGTAGTTCCCACGGACCTCCAAGAACGAGCGCCAACACACCAATTGCTAGCGACGGCATCACGTACAGCCGGAGCAACTGTGACCACCGGCGGCTGGCTGCTCCCTCATCGATCTGACGCTCCCACACATTCACGCTATTCCCCTTGGATCCCTCATCGCCGCAGAGTCTTTCATTGCCGAAGAGTAGCTCTGTTGGGAATGCTCAGCACCGTGCAAGCCGGGGACGGCCTCAGGCCTTGTTGATCTCTCGAGCATTCCAGTTAGCCGAGACACCATTGTGTGTTAGCGTCATCGGCGATAAATGAGTTTGAGTAGGTGAGGCGTATCAACGCCCGAGCAGAGGACAAATTCGAATGAAACGTTTCTTAATGGCACTACTGGCCCTGACGCTCTTGGCGGGCGCATGCGGCTCCGACGACGCCACAACTGCGACTGAGACTGACACTAGCGCCAGTGGAAGCGAGGGCGCGGCCCCAGATACTGGTGACAAGCCGACTATCCGCTTCGTAGTAAATCCCTGGACCGCATCGGCATTGAATGTTGCGGTCGCTTCCCAACTCATCGAAACCGAGCTCGGCTACCCAACTGAAGTCGTCACCATTGATGAGAACGAGGCCATGTTCACCGGTCTTTCCGATGGAACGGTCGACGCCGTGCTCGAGATTTGGCCATCTGGCATTACCGACAGCGAGCAGGCGTTCCTGGATGACGGTTCAGTCGTTAGCCTTGGTGGACTCGGTGCGATTGGCAAGATCGGCTGGTTCGTGCCTCAGTACGTCCTCGATGAGCGGCCCGAAATGGCAACCTGGGAAGGGCTTGCCACGCCGGAAGCTGCCGAATACTTCGCGACGGCCGAGACTGGCGACATGGGGCGTTTCCTTGGAACCGACCCGTCGTACTCACAATACGACGCTCTGATCATCGAAAACCTTGGCCTTCCATTCGAAGTGCAGTTCAGCGGCTCTGAGCCAGCAACGGTTGCCGAGCTCGACTCACGCGCCGCAGCTGGTGAACCAGTCCTCATGTATTGGTGGACACCGACTGCAGCCGTTGGAAAGTACGGACTAGTGAATGTCGAACTCCCCGCCTTCACACCCGAATGTGGAGCCAGCGGCGCGGCCGCCGATGCCGACGTCAAGTGCGACTACCCAGAGGATGAAATCATCAAGGCTGCATCAGCTGGCCTCAAAGAAAAGGCGCCGGACGTGTATGCCTTCCTCGAGAAGTTCACCATCACGAACGACGACCAACTTGAAATGCTGCCATCAGCTGAGATCGACGGCGAGGACATCGACGCGGTAGCGGCAACTTGGATCAGTAACCACGCCGATACCTGGGGAGCCTGGCTCTCCTAGCCAGATCATCGGGACTCATAGATGCCAGACAATCGTGTTGCGGCAAGCCTCGCCGGCACCGCCATCTACAAAGTCTTCGGGCCAAAGCCCGAGCGAGCCTTGGAGATGGCGGCCGCTGGCGTCGCCCGCGACGAAATCCTCGCTTCAACCGGAAATACTGTTGCGGTCAGAGATGTCTCTTTCGAGGTCGCCCCTGGCGAGACGTTCGTCGTTATGGGCCTCTCCGGGTCGGGTAAATCAACGCTTGTCCGCTGTATTGCGCGACTGATCGAGCCAACCAGCGGATCCGTTCTGCTCAATGGCCAAGACGTCACCGCTATGTCTGACAGCGAGCTGCGCGAGACACGACGTAAGCACATGTCAATGGTCTTTCAGCACTTCGGCCTTTTCCCTCATCGCAAGGTTATTGACAACGTCGCTTATGGCCTTGAAGTGCAAGGCATGTCGCGGTCCGATCGGTATACGAAAGCCCGTGAAGTCCTTGAGCTCGTAGGGCTTGGCGGCTGGGGCGACCATTATCCGCAGCAATTGTCTGGCGGTATGCAGCAGCGGGTGGGCCTTGGCCGTGCGCTCGCGGTTGAACCAGAAGTGCTCTTCTTCGATGAGCCGTTTTCGGCGCTCGACCCACTCATCCGGCGCGACATGCAGAACGAGTTACTGCGCCTTCAGGCCGAAGTGAATCGCACGATTGTTTTCATCACCCACGACTTCGACGAGGCCCTGATACTTGGCGACCGAATCGCGATCATGAAGGATGGCGCCTTCGACCAAGTCGGTACAGCGCACGAACTACTTGCTCATCCTGCGACCGACTATGTGCGAGAGTTCACCGAGGGGGTCTCGCGCACCAAAGTGCTCACCGCCTCAAACGTGCTGACGAAGCAGAACGGTGGGCCTACTGTCGCCACGGTCCGCCACGATCAGTGCATCGACGAAATCCTCGCCATGCTCCTCGACCGGCAAGGCGACATCGGTGTGATCGGTTCCGATGAGTCCATCATCGGCATCGTCGATAGGTCCGCGGTCGTCGACCTGCTCACTGTGAAGTCATGACCACGGCAGCGGTCGGATCCGAAGCCGGTCTCGATATCAGCTGGCTCAAACGACACTGGTCGTGGTTGCTGCTGATCACTGGTGTAGTCGTTCTCCAGGGGGCGTTTTCGTGGGTCGAGGAGTTTCCCGCACTGCTCGATACCACCTTCTCAGACCCGATCGATTCGTTCGGCCGATGGCAACAGTCTGCTCGCAAAGAGCATTGGCTATTTACCGCCTTCTTCACTCCCCTTAGCTCTTCGGTCGGATGGATGCTTGACTCGGTCGAGTCTGTGTTGTTGTGGGTGCCATGGTTTGTACTGCCTGTCATTGTCTTCCTTGTCGTCGCCAGAACAAAGGGAGTCCGACAAGGAGTTATCCCAGCTGCGGCATTGCTATACCCCGGTCTTGTCGGGTTGTGGGCAGTTACCATCGACACCCTCGCTCTCATGACGATTGCTGTTGGGTTTTCGATACTCATTGGGGTGCCGCTCGGCATCCTTGGCGCTCGCCGACCGCAGGCCGAGAAGCTCATGCGACCGGTGCTGGACGCTATGCAAACGGTGCCAGCCCCTGTGTATTTCCTGCCGATGCTCATGTTGTTTGGAATCGGCCGGGTTCCCGCCGCCTTCGCAACCGTTGTGTACGCACTTCCACCGGTAGCGCGTCTCACCACCCTTGGCATCCGCGAAGTTCCCGAACAAGCGGTTGAGGCATCGGAGATGTTCGGCGCAACGCCACGGCAAACCCTGACCAGAGTTCAACTCCCGATGGCAATGCCGACCATCATGGCCGGCGTGAGTCAGACAATCATGATGGCACTCGGCATCGTCGTACTCGCTACGTTGCTCGGCGCGGGCGGGCTCGGACAAGAGATCATGGAGACGCTGAGCCAGCGTCGCACGGGGAGAGGCATTGCTGTCGGGCTCGCGGTCGTCGCCATTGCGATTGTGCTCGATCGGATGAGCCGAGCCGTTGTCGTGACGGATCGATCCAATCTGCCGCCGAGGCGAGTTGTTGTCGCCGCTGTCCTTGCAGTCGGCGTACTGATTGTTGTCGGCAACGCAGTCGGCGTCACCGAATTTCCTCACGTCTGGGACGTAAAGATCTTAGATCCGATCGATGATGTCGTCGTTTGGGTTCGGGACAACTTGCGCTGGCTCACCCGCGGATTCAATGACCTCGTCGTTGTCCGTTTCTATCTGCCAGTTCGCGACCTACTGACCGAAACCATCGCATGGCCCGTGCTTGTGTTCATCGGTGGATGGCTTGGCTGGCGAACCGGCGGGTTGCGTCTTGGAGTATCGATCGCTGCGATGTCCTTGGTTCCCGGCTTGCTCGGCGTGTGGGCACTGTCGCTCGACACGCTCACTCAGGTCATCGCCGCACTCGCCCTATCCGTCGCAATCGCTATCCCAGTTGGTATCTGGGCTGGCCGACGACCGCGAGTCGAGGCAATACTCGGACCCATACTCGACGCACTGCAAACGATTCCTTCGCTCGTCTACATCATTCCTGCGGTCATCTTCTTCACCGTGGGCGTCGTACCCGGTATTCTGGCATCAGTGCTTTACGCAATCGTGCCTGGTATTCGGATCACCGCTCTCGGAATCAAGGAAGTCGCAGCCGAGAGCATCGAGGCCTCCCAAATGTTTGGTGCAACACCTCGGCAAACGATGTGGGGCGTGCGCGTTCCACTTGCGGCCCCAACGATCATGGCCGGCATCAACCAGGTCATCATGATGGTCTTGGCGATGGTGATTATTTCGGGCCTCGTTGGCGGAGGAGCCCTTGGGTTCGAGGCTGTTAGCGCAGTAAAGCGAAGTGAACTCGGCAACGGCTTCGAAGTCGGAGTTGCCATCGTTATTATCGCAATGATCCTGGACCGGTTGACTTCGGCCCTCGCCGATCGAATGCGACCGCCGGCCCAGACTCACTAACTACCGACAGCCCGCTCTAATGCGATTCCTTGGCGCTGTGCGAACCGATAGGAAGCTGGGAGACGATTGCCACGACGATCGCCCCGATGATGATCCCGAGCACGGCCGACAATGATGTGTTTACGAGCCAAGCGAGAATCCCGCCGATGCCGCCGACGCCATGCACTTGTTCTTCGAGCTGATGCACAAACTTGTAGGGGCCATGCCAACCGAGTTCGTCTGCACCGATGAGAATGATGTGGCCGCCGACCCACAGCATGGCCGCAGTGCCGATGATCGATAGCCACTTGAGCAGCACCGGCATGCCGGCGACCAGCATTCGGCCGGTTCGCTGCGACGAGGCGGACTCGCGGCCAGCAAGGGCGAGCCCAATGTCGTCCATCTTCACGATGAGGGCAACCACGCCATAGACAATAAAAGTGATGAACATGGCGACAATGACCATGATGATGGCTCGGGCAAAGAAGTTCTCGTCGAGAACCTCCTTCAGCGCGATAACCATGATTTCGGCAGACAGAATGAAGTCGGTTCGGACTGCACCGGCGATCGTGGCGGCCTCGGCCTCAGGGCCGACCATGACTGCCGGTAGATCATGGGAGTGATCATCGCCCGTGAGCTTGTGGTAGATCTTCTCGACCCCCTCGAAGCAGAGATAGGTCCCGCCTGCCATCAGAATGATCTCGATGAGGAGGGGCACTACTGCGCTCAGAACGAGGGCTGCTGGCAAAATGAACAGCAGTTTGTTTTTAAGCGATCCAAGGGCGATCTTCTTGATGATTGGTAGTTCGCGATTTGCCGCGAGTCCTTGGACGTAGGCGGGGGTGACGGCCGTGTCGTCGACAACGACACCAGCTGCCTTCGCGCTCGCCTTACCGGCCGCGGCTCCAACATCGTCGATTGACGCCGCGGCAAGCTTTGCCAACGCAGCAACATCATCGAGCAAACCGACTAGACCACCAGCCATGGAACATCCTTCTCAGCACGGGCGAAGCACGTAGGGTAATTGGCTCCGCACGCTCTCGCGACGATCGTGTCCGTTCGGTGATGCGATTCGCCGGAAAACGTCGAAGGCCCGGGCAGATGCCCAGGCCTTCGACGTAACCATGTTGGCGGAATAAATTCCGCCAACACTTAAATCACTCGCCGCTTCCGTTGTGCGAACCCCGGCGGACTGCCTTGGCTTCGATCTTCTCGACGCTAACGATGACTGGCTTGGTGTACATATTGGTTTCCCTCGCGTTGCCGGTCAAAGACC
>RCMY010003422.1_pt1 | contig 19543 bp, 19 predicted proteins | sample 2041341 | NCBI WGS metagenome assembly RCMY01 (sample SAMN09708234, study PRJNA481090) | Marine sediment metagenome, whole genome shotgun sequencing project. | reverse complement strand
AACGGTCATGTCTATCTGACGTCGATTACCAAGCGGATGGATTCAACCGTTCTGGCGGTGATCGAGGCTGCGATGAATGACACATTCCAAGGCGGTGTCCTGACCGGCACGCTGGAAAACGGTGGTGTAGATCTGGCGCCGTTCCACGATCTTGATGGCGCAGTGCCAGATGACCTGAAGGCCGAGCTTGCCGCGCTTCGGGCTGCAATTATCGACGGTTCTGTAAACGTTCGACCATAAGGGGGCCACCTGTATGCAAGTCGATCTGCGCGGCATCACCAAGCGGTTTGGTCAGGTCATCGCCAACGAAGGCGTTGACCTGACCATCCGCCCCGGCGAAGTTCTGGGCCTTTTGGGCGAAAACGGCGCTGGAAAATCCACGCTGATGAATGTGCTTTGCGGCCTGTACCGACCCGACGCGGGTGAAATCTTGCTTGATGGCACAGCGGTAGCATTTAGTGGACCGGGTGACGCAATTCGCGCCGGGATCGGCATGGTGCATCAGCATTTCATGTTGGTTCCCGTGTTCACCGTTACCGAAAACGTCATTCTTGGCGTCGAACCAACAGGCCCGTTGGATCATCTTGACCTTAAAACAGCGCGGGCAAAGGTTGCCGAAATCAACCAGACTTACGGTCTAGAGGTAGACCCAAATGCCCTGATTGAGACGCTGCCAGTGGGCGTGCAGCAACGGGTTGAAATCATCAAGGTGTTGTTCCGATCTGCCGATGTGCTGATCTTGGATGAGCCTACTGCCGTTCTGACCCCGCAAGAGGTGGACGACTTTTTTCGCATCGTCAACTCGTTGCGCGATGCAGGCAAGGCACTGGTCTTCATCACCCACAAGCTGAACGAAATCTTGGAAATTGCAGATCGCATTGCGGTCATCCGCGGTGGCCGGATTGCGGGCGAAGGTGACCCAAAGCAGCTGACCAAATCAGAACTGGCAGAAATGATGGTTGGCCACCCCGTCAACTTTGATCTGGCAAAGGGCGCGTTCACGCCGGGCCGCACCCTTCTTGAGGCCAGCGACCTGACCGTTTTGCATGAGGATGACACGGTATCCGTCGACCACGTCAATCTAGCAGTACATGCTGGTGAAATTGTCGGCATCGCCGGTGTTCAGGGCAACGGTCAATCCGCCTTGATTGAGGCGTTGACCGGCGTGCGCCGCACCGCGTCTGGCACGATCATGCTGGATGGGCAGGACATAACCCAAGCCTCGGTGCGGGCACGTCACAAACTTGGCATGGCGCATATCCCCGAAGATCGCCAGCACAACGCCTTGATCGCCAATTTCTCGGTCGCGGAAAACATGGTCCTTAACACGTATTACGACACCCGCTTTTCACGCGGACTGCGCATTAATTGGCCAGATGTGCACACCGCCGCCGCAGGTTTTGCCACTGATTTCGACGTGCGCACGCCAACAGTCTATGCGGCAGCGGGGCATTTGTCGGGGGGCAATCAACAAAAATTGGTCGTCGCGCGTGAATTGTCGCGCGAGATTACTGTGGTCATTGCGGGCCAGCCGACCCGCGGTCTGGATGTTGTCTCTACCGGATATATCCATTCGCGGCTGATTGCCGCGCGTGACAGCGGCGACGGGGTGTTGATCGTATCGTCCGAACTGGATGAAATCCTTGCCTTGTCGGACCGAATTTTGGTGATGTTCAAGGGCCGTTTTGTGGCCGAATTCAATAGCAATGCCGGATTGCCGGACAAATCCGCAATCGGCCTCGCAATGGCGGGAGTTGTGCAATGACCGATCATCCCATGCAAGATTTGCTTCAGCGCCGTCTGATTGGGCGCAGTGAAATCGAAGATGTTGTTATCGTTCCGCTTTTCGCTGTCATCGCGGCGCTGTTCCTTGGCACCCTCATCATGTTGGCGACCAATGTAGAGCCTGCCACCATCGCGCGATCCTTTCTTGCCTTGCTGCGCGGGTCGGTGGGCTCTGTGAACGCGCTCTCGGAAACGCTGACCGCCGGCGCACCATTGATCCTTGCAGGTCTTGGTTTGGCGTTGGGGTTTCGGGCCGGGCTGTTCAACATCGGGGCCGAAGGCCAAGTGCTGATGGGCGGCATAGCGGCTGTGGTTGTCGGGTTCAGTTTTGCAGGCCTGCCAGCGGTGCTGTTGTTGCCGCTGTCGCTGTTGGCCGGGGCGTTGGCCGGGGCGTTTTACGCAGGCATTGCCGGATGGTTGCGCGCCGCCACCGGGGCGCATGAGGTTATTTCAACCATCATGTTGAACCTGATTTCCTATCGCTTGCTGGACTATCTTTTGCGCCAGCCTTTCATCCAAAAAGAGGGCCGTGCCGACCCCATCTCAAAATCTGTCCCAGAGGCCGCAGAACTGCCGCGGTTGCTGGCGTTTATCGACCCTAACCTGCGCGTACATGCCGGGATCTTTTTGGTGCTGGCCGCCGTTGCAATCGTGTATTGGATCTTGTTTCGCTCTAAGCTCGGGTTCGAATTTCGGGCAAGCGGCGAGAATGCCGAGGCGGCGCGTTTTGCCGGAATGCGGTCCGGTATCATCATTGTGGTGGCGATGGCGGCAGCGGGCGCGCTTGCAGGGCTTGCCGGGGCCAATCAGGTGTTGGGCGTGCTGGGCCGTGCGACGCCGGGATTTTCCGCCGGTATCGGCTTTGATGCGATTGCGGTCGCGCTGTTGGGCCGCTCGCACCCTGTGGGTGTGCTGTTTGCCGGTTTGCTTTTTGGCGCGCTGGAGGCGGGAGGGCGGCAGATGCAGGTCGATGCCGACGTTAGCATCGACCTGATTGGTATCATCCAAGCCCTGATCATCGTCTTTATCGCCGCCCCACTTTTGGTACGAAAGCTTTTTCCATGGGGGTTTCGCACAACGCCTAAACCCAAGGGAGGCAAGCCATGACCGCGACCGACATGCCCGTCCAAGGCCGCCTGCAAACCAGCAAAGACCGCCAGGCCCGGATCACTGGCGCTATCCTGATCGGCCTTGCCATCGTGATTGCCTGGTCACTTGCCCCCGGCGCAGACATCGTGTCGACCTTTCGGCTGTCGCGACCTGGCGATCGGTTTATGGTGGGCGATCTGGTCGTGCCTGCCACCTCATTCATCTATGCTGCGACAGCCGGAATGGCGTTCCTTGGGGCGCGGCAGTTCTTGCGGGGTGGTGCCCGCTGGACCTCGGTTTCGCTGGGCATCGGGCTGACCTTTGCGGTCATGGCGTTTTTGGTCTGGGCCACTGCGGGCAAAGCGTTTTCACTGACCGGCATGCTGCAAGCCACAATGGTTCGCGCGGTGCCAATTGCTCTGGGTGGTCTGGCGGGTGTTCTGTCTGAACGGGTCGCCGTTGTGAACATCGCGATAGAGGGAATGTTGCTGGCCGGGGCGTTCACCGGCGCGCTTATCGGTTCGCTGTTGGGCGGGGTCAGCGGGTTGGTTGCAGCCGTTGCCATTGGTGGTTTGTTCGGCTTTATTTTGGCGGCGCTGGTGGTGACCTACCGCATGGATCAAATCATCGCGGGAGTCGTGATAAACCTATTTGTTCTGGGGCTGACATCTTATGCCAGCAGTCAGGTTTTTCAGGAATACCGAGACTTGAACAACGCCCCCGTGTTTCGCGCCGTCAAGGTGCCTTTGCTTGGCGACATTCCCGTGATTGGGCCGATGTTTTTCAACCAAAACCTGTTTGTTTATGGCGCGCTGATCATGGTTGGCGTCGCGACCTATTATCTATTTTATACCCGGCTTGGCCTGCGCGCCCGTGCTGTGGGGGAACACCCACAGGCCGCTGATACGCTGGGCATAAACGTATACCGCACCCGCTATATCAACGTAACGCTGGCCGGGATGGTTGCGGGGTTCGGTGGCGCATGGTTCACGCTGGGCGCGGTTGGGCGGTTTGATGAAGGGATGACCGGCGGGCGCGGCTATATTGGGTTGGCCGCAATGATCTTTGGCCGCTGGCACCCGGTTGGCGCATTGGCCGCAGCATTGGTTTTCGGTTTTGCCGATTCATTGCAGCAAAAACTGGCCTTGCTGCAAACACCAATCCCATCTGAATTTCTGGCGATGGCCCCCTATATCGCCACGATCATTGTGGTTGCAGGGTTGGTCGGGCGGGCCAAACCACCCGCCGCAGATGGCAAACCCTACATCAAAGAGTAACGCCGCCAAACCTTGGCGTGGTTAGATTTGAGCAAACCCAACGATGTAGTTTTCGCCATAGGCTTTGGCGCATTTCGGGCAGGTCGTGTAGAAAAAGTACACAGCCGTCGCAGTCTTGCCCAAAGCCTTGGCCGCAATCTGCATATCATGCTCAAGATCCTTGGTACGGCTGTACGGCCCTTCAAAGACCCGTGTGATGAAATCACCCGACATCTTTACCATTTCCTCTGTCTGAACATCCTTTGTCACGGCGAAAAAATGTTCGCCATGCAGCGCAGAGATATTTCGACTCAACACAATTTCTTTTGCTGGATCGGCGGCGTTTTCATCGTCAATATGCTGCTGCACGCGGGCAAAAACCTGACCCATATTCCAGGCCTTGTTGCGCGGATCATCAATAGGGTTGAGATTGCCCTTACCCGTAGATTTTCTCAAGAGACGACCTCGAACTTGGCGCGGCCAAGTCCGGTCATTTTGTTGAGGATGTGGGTGGCGATCTTTGCCTCTGTCTTTTGGTTAGGAAATCTTCGCGCTTTCAGCTTGGGGCCGATGACAGTCTTCCATCGGCTCATTTGGGCTTCACCACGGCTGCGCTGATTGTATCCGCTGATGACTTGCCAGGCCATGCGACCATCGGTGGCTATTGCGCTGATGCGCTGGTCGCGAAGCGTTGGATTGCCCTGCGCCCCCGGGCTCAGAACCGCAGTCTCTGGAGGTGGGATGATGATCTCGACGCCGATACCAAAGCGGTCCCAGATCAAGGCGCTGGTCGGGTCACCGTCATAGGCACCGTCTGCAATGAACCTGGTCACGTCCGCGTCAATCTGATCCAGAAGTTCAGGCAAAGCGGTCGGATCACCCACGTCATCCTTGGTCAGTTCGGAGCAAACAATTTCGCCACTGATGAGGTCCAAGCCGAGGTGCAGCTTGCGCCAGGATTTCCGTTTTGCTTTTGTTTTATGCGTCTTTTCCAGCCACTCACCTTCACCAAAAATCTTCAGGCCAGTGCTATCCACCACGAGATCAATCGGCCCGGTCTTTTGATCCCTTGCGCGTATCGGCAAGATCAGTCCCGCGCCGCGGCGTGCAAAGGTCGAGTAATCCGGCACACGAAGCCCTATCCCCATAAGCTTAACAAGGCTCCGCACAAAGCCTTCAGTTTGGCGCAACGGCTGTTTGTAGACCATGCCAAGCGTCAGGCGGACCGTGATCGCCAAGTCGGAATAGATCGGCTGCCCACCCCGGGTCTTGCGAGGCTCTGCGCGCCACGCGGTTTCCACCTCGGGGCTCAGCCAGACCGTCACATCACCGCGCTGGCGAAGGCCTTCATTATAGGCAGGCCAGTTTGTGATGCGATGCCGCTTCTTCTCGAACTTGTGGCGACGCGCGTCATTGAATTTATGCGGCATCAACGCTATCCAATCGATCAGGAAATCGCATTCCTAACAGAACCGGCAGGATCCGTGCAACAACGCCATTGCGAAGGGCTATTTACGGCAATGCGGGCGATATAGTTCAGGCACGGCCAACTGCCCCATCCACCGCAATCGCGGGAACGGGGCATATTCGAACATTGCTTCGCAAAGCCAACACTCATCGCATTGTTGATAAAGCCGCGTGGCTTCCAATTCTGGCTCTTTTGGGTTAAATCGGTGCCATGATGTAGCAGTGGGCCAGGGGATCAAAATCCGATATTTTCAACCCTGCCGCCAACGCCAGCTGAATTTCGCGACGCACCCGGAGCCTTTCAAGTAAAGCTTGTTGTGGGTCGGCCGTTAGCATCTCCGCGAAATCTGATGGGATGGTAACTCTGAGAGTTTCGGTCATACATGCGTTTTTGATACCTGAAGCACGCTCGGCCACACTTGGGCTTTCGAGATGCCAATCTGCTAACAACCGGTCAGAAGGGCAGCCAGCGTTGATGCCAGCCATTTCTCCGTAATAGTCCGGAAAATAGGTTTCCACGACTGCGCCAAGGTGGCCTATGTTCAGGCGGGCGTTGGCGATGCGCGTCGGGTCAAAGGTCCAGCGGACATGGCTTATTCCACGGGCAAGGCACCAATTACGTTGATACCATTTCAAACGCGCCCCAATGCCCATCCCGCGTGTTTCCGGCAAAACAGCGAGACGGTGCGAATGTTGGATGTGGCGCTCTCGGGTTGGGAAGCCAAAGACATAGCCCAATAATTCTGGACCTTGAAAAGCACCGGCCACAAGCCCGCCTTCATGCTGAATGACCATCATCAGATCATAGGGGTCCGGCAGATCATCCACACCCCAAACGGCTTGTTGCAACGCCTCTGTCGCGCAAAATTCCGACAGCCCGCGTAGATCGCGGACCTCAACGCCCCTCACTGCGCAAAGCTTTCGGTTGAGATGGTCATGTCCGCCAGATAATCATGGTCCAGATGCACCCCGATTCCCGGCCCTTCGGGTACGGACATCCGGCCATCAGTAGTTTCCAGTTTTTCTATGATTATGTCGCGGGTGAAATAGCGACTAGCGCTCGAGGTATCGCCGGGTTTGGTGAAATTGGGCAGTGTGGAAAGGTGGATATTATGCGCCCGCCCGATGCCGGATTCCAGCATGCCACCGCACCAGACCGGCACATTCCAGGCCGCGCACAGATCATGTATCCGCAGGGATTCAAGATAGCCACCCGACCTGCCAACCTTGATATTGATGACCCGCGCTGCATCTATCTGTAACGCCTTGCGACAGGCTTGTGCCGAACCGATGCTTTCATCCAGACAGATCGGCGTGGTGATGCGGGACTGCAAAACCGCATGATCGTGAATGTCATCCCATGCCAAGGGTTGTTCGATGTAATCAAGATCAAACGCATCCATCCGCCGCAGCATTGCGGTATCGGCCAGCGTATAACAAGAATTGGCATCGACGCTCAGCCGGATTTCGGGAAACGCCGTGCGCACCGCAGCCACTAGCGCTAAGTCGTGGCCGGGGTTAACCTTTAACTTTATGCGCTTATAGCCTTGTTCATGATGGCTGGCCACGCGGGAAACGGTTTCCTCAATCGGCCCGATACCAAGCGAAACGCCAACATCAATCGCATCACCCGACCCGCCCAACAATGTCTTAAGCGGTAGCCCAAGCGATTTGGCCCACAAATCCCAAAACGCCATCTCAACGGTTGCTTTTGTCATTTGATGCCCGCGCCAAGGGGTCAGCAGTTTTTCCAACGCTGCCGGGTTCTCAAAGTTTTTGCCAACGATCTGCGGCAACAGCACATCGCGCATCAGGGCCATAGCGGCAGGAATAGTTTCTGACAGATAGTCGGGCAGCGGGTCCATGACCCCTTCGCCATAGCCCTCATAATCACCAGATCGCAGAACAAGCAGCGGGAACACTTTGTCATGCATCGTTCCGGTTGAGATGACGAAGGGCGTCACCAAAGGCAGCCGCACAAGGCGTAGTTCGGCACTGTCAATCTGCAAGGCGGCGGCGGTGTGCATAGTTTGACCTGTACGGTTGGAGGAGCGTTGTCAGGAATTGTAGGGATAAGAAATTATTCTTGCAAGATTGACGATTCGAAATCTTACTGTCAACGTAAGCGCCAAGATCGCTTGGGGGCAGAATGACTAAACCTGACAGGACATCTTTCGATATGCGCCACAGGCTGGCCGCCAGTGTGGGCGGTGCGACGCCCGCCGAAAAGACTATCGCGAACTATCTACTGACCAATCTCAGAACGCTTCCGTTTGAAAATGCGGTGACCGTGGCGCGAAAAATTGGTGTCTCAGAGGCCAGTATCGGCCGCTATTGCCGCCGCGTTGGGCTTGCCAGTTTCAAAGATCTAAAAGCGCGGTTGCAAGCGGATTTTGGCGGTAATGCATGGCTGATCGGGGACAGGCTGCGTGACTTTCACAGCCGTTCCCGTAAAGGCAGCACCGAGCTGGGCCGCGCACTGGAACTTGAAATCGCTGCCCTCGTCGTGGTCTATGAAATTGCCGCTACCCAAAAATTTGCTACGGTGGTGGAGCGGTTGGCACAGCGGCCCAATGTATTTGTTGCAGGCTTTCAGACGGAGCGAGGACATGCGCAATATCTGGCGCATGGGCTGCAATATCTGCGCCCCGGTGTGCAGCTTGTTGACCTGACGGGTGGTACATGTGCCGAAGTACTGACCGCTGAACCAGACCAAACCTGCCTTGTATTGATTGACGGGCGCAAATATTCGCGCCTGACCGAAAAACTTGCGCGGGCAGCGAAGGCTCTTGGCATCAAGGTGACGCTGATCACAGACCCCTATTGCGCCTGGGGCGCAGAGAGCGCTGATGAGATGTTCGCCATTCCCACAGACCTAAACTTGTTTTGGGATAATACGGCACCGATGGCCAGTTTGGTTAGCTTGTTGGTCAATGGCGTCTTCAACGAATTGGGCGCGGAGGTGGAGCCACGAATGGCCCGCATTTCGGCGCTGCATAACGAGTTTGTGGGGCATGTCGGTGGTCCACAAAAATGAAGTTTAAACAAAAACAAAACATGACAGGAGAGTAAAATGTACATTCCAATGAAAAAATCCCTGCTTGCGGCCAGTGTTTGCATGGCGGCTTTGATGCCCTTGGCGCCGGGTGCGATGGCGCAAGAGGCGATTATTGTCATGGCGTCGAACCAGGTTGGCGCGCCGACATATAACCCGATCAAAGGCACGATCATGAACACGGCCAACAGCCTGATCTTTGATCGGCTCGTCTCGCAGGATGCCAAACGAAAGTATTTCCCGCAGCTGGCAAAAAGCTGGGAAGAAGCCCCGGACGGCATGTCATGGGTGTTTCATTTGAAAGAGGGTGTTACCTTCCACAATGGTGAGCCGTTCAACGCACAAACTGTTGCGGATTGGATTCCGTTGTTCAAAGGTAGCGAAAACGAATATCTGGTCGGTGGGATCGAGAAGGTCGAAGTGGTGGATGACCTTACCGTCAAATTCGTGATGGCGCATCCCGACCCTAACCTTTTGTACAATCTGGCCAGCTCATTCATGGGTGTGCCGGAGCCAAAGGCCTTTGTTGCCATGGGCGACGACTTTGGTGTGACAGAAGCAATCGGGACTGGCCCTTACAAGATGGAAAGCTTTGCCATCGGTCAGGAAACGGTACTGACCCGCAATGACGATTACACTTGGGGGTCGCCTTTGGCGGCAAATACCGGACCGGCAAAGTTCGAACGCCTGATCTTTCGGGAAATTGCCGAGGATTCCACCGCCTTTCTGGAGCTGAAGACCGGCGGTGTGGATATGCTGATGTCAGTGCCAACCGATTTTCTGCCTGAGGTAGAAAAAGAGGCGGATTTGAACGTGCTGACCATTCCGGGCCGAGAATTGGTGTATATGGTGACCAACGTCACCAAGGCCCCGTTCACGGATATCAAGGTGCGTGAAGCAGCGGCCCTTGCGATCAATCAGCAGGAAATACTGGACAACGTTTACGGCGGCATCGGTGCGGTTGCCGATACATTCCTGATTTCTGCGATGCCCGAGGCCGAAGTCGCGCCAGAGTTTCGTATCAGTTACAACCCCGACAAAGCCAACGCATTGCTGGATGAGGCGGGTTGGGCGATGGGGCCGGACGGCGTGCGCATGAAGGACGGCGCGTCGCTTGAAGTGGCTCTTTGGACCCAAAGCGATACGGTGTTCCGCCGTCTGACCGAAGTTGTGCAGGCGCAGTTGAAAGCGGTCGGTATTAAGGGCGATATTGCTACCTTTGACAGTTCGTCCATTCGCGATCAATATAAATCGGGTGAACAGCAATTGGCGGTGCGTTCCTACATTTGGGACAATGCCGATATCGTCGACTGGTTCTTTGGCGCTGACCGTCTGGGCTATCCCAATATCTCGATGTTCAATGACCCTAAGGCCGAGGAGTTGCGCGCGCTGTCGATGACTGGTTCCAAAAGCTCTGCCGAGCGGGAGGCCAATTTCAAAGCGTATCACGAATATGTCCTGTCGCAGTTTCCGCTTGCCCCGATCTATCAGCCCGTCATCATAACAGGGTATAACAAGACCCGTCTTTCGCTGCCCGATACGATCAATGCAGTCGATGTACAAACCACTGTGTTCATGGATCTGACACCGGTCGAATAGCGCTAACGGAGAAGGGGGGTCACATGCTGGGTTATATGGTCAGACGCATTCTGCTGCTGATCCCCGTTTTTCTTGCGGTGTCCATGGTGATCTTTTCGATCATCCATCTGATTCCGGGGGACCCGATTGATAACTTGTTAAAAATCGGGTCCGGCCCTGAACAGCGCGCCATCATGACCGAACGTTACGGTTTGGACAAACCCTTGCCCGTTCAGTATGCGATCTGGCTTGGTGGCGTTCTGACCGGTGATCTTGGCAACGCGATTGTTGCGCGCAGGCCGGTGATCGACCTGATCGCGCAGGCGCTGCCGTATTCCTTGCGGTTGGGCTTATGTGCGCTGGCCTTTTCCACCATCGTTGGAATAGTGTTGGGTGTCATCGCGGCGCTGAACCGCGATAAATGGATCGACCAAACCATCATGGGCGGTGTCTTGATCGGCTCTACCATGCCAGGGTTTTGGTTGGGGTTGCTGTTGATTTTGATTTTTTCGGTCTGGCTCGGCATTTTTCCGGTTTCGGGCGCGCGCAGTTGGTCGGCGCTGGTGCTGCCTGTGCTGACCGTCGGACTTGGCGGTACGGCGCTGGTGGCGCGGGTCACACGGGTTGCAATGATCGAGGCGGCACAGCGCGATTTTGTGATGCTACTGCACGCAAAGGGAATGTCGCCCGCGCGCATCCAGTTGCGCCATGTTTTGCGGCACGCGATGATACCGGTCATCACCATCTTGTCGCTGCGCATTGGTTGGATTTTGGGCGGCGCTGTGACGGTAGAGGTCGTCTTTGCGCGGCCCGGCCTTGGGACATTGCTGATCAAGGCATTGAATCAGCATGACTATCCGGTGGTGCAGGCCAGCCTGCTGATCTTGGCGATGGCAGTGATGCTGGGTACGTTGATAGGCGATATTATACAAGCGGCGATGGACCCGAGGGTTCGGGCGGCTTTGGTATGACCGTTTTCGGCTCATTGACGCAAGCGCCGGTGTTTCGCGCGCTGCGTACCCCCAAGGGGGCGATTGCAGGGTTCTGGCTATTCTTCCTTATATTTGTCGCAGTTTTCGCGCCGTATCTCACACCTTACGAATACGATATTCAGAACCTTCCGGGTGCTTTTGCCGCTCCAAGCGCGCAGCATTGGTTTGGCACGGACGAATTTGGCCGCGACCTGCTGACCCGGATTATCTTTGGCGCGCGCACGTCACTTTCCGTCTCAACCATCGCGATTGGCATTTCGGTGCTGTGCGGCATGACCCTTGGGGCGGCTGCGGGGTATTTTGGCGGCTGGTTTGACCGAACGGTGACAGTGGTTGTCGATCTGACATGGTCGTTCCCGGAAATCTTGGTGGCCTTGATGCTGGTCGCAATCATCGGGCCGGGTGTGACGGGTACGATGGTGGCCATTGGAGTTGCCTATTTGGCCCAATTTACCCGTTTGACACGGGCGCAGATCATGGCGATCAAATCCGAAACTTATGTCGAGGCATCGCGCTCCCTTGGTGCAAGCCACGCGTATATCGTGTTTCGCCATCTGATGCCTAACGCCTTGGCACCGGTTCTGGTCGCGGCAATGCTGGCCACCGGCGATGCCATCATACTGGAAGCAACGCTTGGCTTTTTCGGCCTTGGCGCGCAACCGCCCACCCCAAGCTGGGGCGCGATGATGACATCGGGAACCGCGCAACTGTTTCGCGCGCCGTGGATTATCATCCTGCCGGGTGTGGCGGTGGCAACGACTGTCTTTGCAATCAACATGTTTGGGGATGCCCTGATCCATGCGCTTGATATCCGCGCCAGACTGAGGGACGCGTGATGCTGCTGCGCGTGGAAAACCTGTCGGTTGGCATCTCGGCGCTGAACCCGCTGCAAGGGGTTGGGTTTGAAGTGGCCAAGGGTGAAATTCTTGGTCTTGTGGGTGAAAGCGGGTCTGGCAAATCCCTGACGGCCCTTGCCGTAACAGGGCTTTTGCCATTGATTGGCGGGCGCATCACTGACGGCTCGGTCATGTTCGACGGCACTGAACTTGCTAATATGCCCGAGCTGGGCTTACGCAAGCTTCGGGGCCGGAGGATTGCGTTGATTACCCAAAACCCGATGACAGCCCTTGACCCCGTGCAGCGGATCGGTGACCAGATTGATATTGTCGCGCGGATGCATCTTGGGTTGGACCGCAACACCGCCCGTGCCCGCACCATAGATTTGCTGACCCAGTTGCGCATCCCCGAGGCGGCGACGGTGTGCAGCGCCTATCCGCATCAGCTTTCGGGTGGCATGAAACAGCGGATTGTTATCGCAATGGCCTTGGCAGGGGAACCTGACCTGATTGTTGCGGATGAGCCAACCACCGCGTTGGATGTGACTGTACAGGCGCAAATCGTGCATATTCTGGCGACGCTGGTGCGCGAACGCGGTCTTGCCCTGATTTTGATCACGCATGATATGGGCGTAGTTGCACAGACCTGCGATAAGGTTGTCGTGCTGTATGCCGGGCGTCTGGCCGAAGCGCGTGCGGTCAATACCTTGTTTGCAACACCCGCCCATCCTTATACCCGCGCGCTGATTGATTGCATCCCGCGCGAAGGCATGGTCCCCGGCAGTCTAACGGGCATTCCCGGTTCGGTTCCCTCAGTCGTTTCTTATCCCTCGGGGTGTCGTTACCATCCACGTTGCCCAAAGGCAGGCGCTGGATGTGCAGATACCGTGCCACAAGCCCATGACGTGCAAGGCGGCAGTGTGGCTTGCCATTATCCGATAAGCGGGGGGCGAGATGACTGAACCACTTGTACAACTGGATAATATTTCCAAGCAGTTCAGCACCCCCGGCGGTTTTTTGAAAAAATCACGCAGCATGATGGCGGTGCGCGGCGTTTCGCTGGATATTGCGCGCGGCGATATTGTCGGTGTGGTTGGCGAAAGTGGTTGCGGCAAATCCACGCTGGCACGGCTGGTTTTACGTTTGATAGAGCCTACTTCAGGCAGCGTTTCCTTTGAAGGAGCGGATCTGACAAGCCTTTCACCGCGTGATTTGCGCGCGATGCGACAGCGCATGGCCATGGTATTCCAAGACCCCTATTCGTCACTTGATCCGCGCTACCGGGTGGCGGATGTGGTGGCCGAGGCGTTTGCTGTGCAAGGGTTGAAGGTGCCAAAAGGGCGCATTGCGGACTTGCTTGCCAAGACCGGGCTTTCGCCTGCGATGGCGCAAAGCTATCCACATCAGCTTTCGGGCGGCCAAAGACAACGGGTCGGCATCGCACGGGCGCTGGCGCTGACCCCCGATTTCATTGTGCTGGATGAGCCGACAGCGTCGCTTGACGTGTCGATTCAAGCGCAGATCATTGCCCTGTTGCAAAAGCTGCAAGCAGAACTTGGTCTGACTTATCTGTTTATAAGCCATGATCTTGGGCTGGTGAGTTATTTCTGCAACCGGATTGTGGTGATGTATCTCGGTGCGGTCGTCGAAAAACTGCCCGCGCCGGATGCCGTACCGCGCCACCCCTATACTGCCACATTGATGGCCAGCAATTTCATTCCCGATCCGACGCGCCGCAAAGAGCTTTCTGAGCTGACAGGCGAAATTCCAAGCGCATTTGATCTACCCAAAGGCTGTGCTTTTGCCGGCCGGTGCCCGCGGGTCGCGGAGCGCTGTCGTAAAGAAGTTCCTACCCTAGAGCGCAGCTCGCACCCCGTTGCATGTTTTCACCCGCTATAAGGACTAATCATGGCCCATCACGTTCTCACTGCCGAATTCATCCATGAAAGCAACACGTTTAAGAAAGGCCTGACCGGACTGCACGCATTTCAGGTAGATGTCTTGCTGACAGGCGATGCCGCAATGCAGGAACGCGGCACCGGCAATACCGGACTGGCGGGCTTTGCCGAAGTTGCCACTGAAGCGGGTTGGAAGATGACCCATACCGTGTCCGCCCACGCGCAGCCGGGTTCCAAGGTCTCGCGCGAGGCTTTTGAGCATATCTCTGATATGGTATGCGCGGCTGTGGCGAAACATAAGGACAGTCTCGACGGTATTCTTCTGGCCTTGCATGGCGCGATGGTTACCGAGTTCTGTGAGGACGGAGAAGGTGAGTTTTTGCAGCGTTTACGCGGTATCGTCGGACTAAAAATGCCGATCGCAATGACGCTGGACCTGCACACCAATGCGACACCGCAAATGTCAAAACTGGCTGACATTATCGTTTCCTACAAAACCTATCCACACATTGACCTGCGCGAACGGGGCATACAGGCAGGACGGTTACTGGAACAGATGATGGCGGGTAAGATTGCAGCAACCACCCTGCGGGTGCATTGTCCAATGCTGGATGACCCAAACGGAGGCCGAACCGATAAAGGCCCGCTCGTGCCGCTTTTTGCCAAGGCATTGGCTTGTGAAGATGAGCCAGGAATACTGGCTGTCTCAATCAACGCGGGCTTCAGTGATGCTGATATTCAGGACATGGGGCCCACAGTTCTTGTGACCTATGACACCTTGGTCAAAGGTGCTGATGATCGCGCGCGGGCCATTGGGCAAGAGATTGCAAAGGGTATCTGGGATGCCCGTACCCATCTTGCAAATGACTTTCTAAGCGTGGAGGCAGCATGTGAGTTTGCCAAAGGCTTTGATGCTGGCAAGGGGCCGCTGATTATTGCTGACTACGCCGACAACCCCGGTTCCGGCGCTTACGGCGATGCAACGAACCTCTTGGCGGCGATGCTGAAAGCCGGGTTAACCAATGCAACCTTTGCGCCGGTGATTGACCCCGAGGCCGCAGCCGCATTGTGCAGCGGCAAGGTTGGTGACCGGGTGACGCTTGACCTTGGCGGCAAGAACGACCCTAGTTTTGGGGGTGGCCCCCTGACCCTGACCGGAGAGATCCGTCATATTTCAGACGGCAAGCTTGTCGGTGACGGGCCGATGATCATCGGGCAGGATTTCACCTTTGGCCCGACGGCGGTGTTTCACGTCGATGGCGTCGATATTCTAGTTGTGACTGAACGCGGCCAGATGCTCGACCTGCAACAATTCAAGGCGTTTGGCATCATCCCCGAGGAAAAGCAGACAGTGGCGCTCAAATCCATGCAACATTTCCGAGCAGCGTTTGAGCCCATCGCTGGCAAAGTGATTGTCTGCGACAGTGGTGCCTTGTCCACGCCTCAAATGAACAAACGTCCATATGTCAATGCCAAGCGCCCCATCTGGCCTTTGGATACAAAGGTCGAGATGTTGTAACGGGGCCTGCGTCCCGCACTGTCTGTTATCCCTTGCAAAATCAGAGGCAAATCTCAGACCTTCCCGTATTGGGTGCAAATGGAGGACTGTGGGGTGATACTGTTTGTTGGGTAGGATGTGTCGCTGGCGAAGACCGCGATTTGCGTAGCATGGTGTCGCGTTGCCGTTAAATTGACAACGCGACAACTGTCCGGGCAGAAACTCTGCTAAAATTTCTGCTGCGACCCTTTAGGGCATTTAAGCGCCGAGCTTGGCGGTAAGCTTCATCAACTCTGGAGTCACTCGATCGGGGTAGAGCTCGGATACGGGAGTTATCGTAAAATCAAACCCCGGCACGCAGCGCCGACATGGGCACAACCTCGGGCTGCGCACGGTCACCGCACCAATAGCGGTGTGAATGGCTCGTGTGGAATAGTCCTTGATCGGACGTGTTCCACCGCAACTTTGGCAATGACGCCGAAACAAAACGTAAGAAGCGCATTGCTGTTCAACAAGAATTCGTTGAAGCGAAGAAAGGATTTTCTCCCCGTCTTCCATGGTCAGTCCTATATGGCCATCTGGTAGGTCGTCAAAGTCCTCTCGATTTCAAACGCAAGTCGCTGCCCCTAAGTGATCTCGTCTGAGCCTTCGATACTGATTATCCACCGCATTGGTTCCCTCCATCGCTAGCGTCAGCTTAGAGTAAAAACCCGAATAGTCGCGAAATACACCCCAGACAATTGAACGGTCTCAAAGCGGTGTCGACATCACGGGCGGAGGGTCTGGTCAACGAAATCGCCAACGTTCGAATGGGAAAGATGCGGCGGATGCGATGGTCCCGCAAGGAGCGCACCGAGTGGCAACAGTAAGGGCTACCGTCTTGGATGGCAGGGTTATGAAGGACAACTCAGAGCAGCTTGATCCCCAAGCTTTTTCCACTCCCTCAAGCGTGCGGCAAATATGCCCTACGTCGTGCGTCTGCGTTTCACCCTTTTCAAACACCGTCTTAACAAAAATACGAACATCCATGATGGGCCTCGTCAGGTTCCGAAAACCTCAACCTATCACCTCAACCACCAACTTTTGCCTACACCCACAGGGACTGTGGCGAAGATGAGATCGAGTACCGATTACCAAGACCAGGCACCCTTGGCAAATGGTCAGGCCGAAGGCATGAACCTAACAATCAAGGGAGGTGAGGCCCAAATCCGATCCATCGGAAGTCTGGACTGAACAATCCCGCCACTTCCGGCGCAAAGTTTTGCACTGCCGTTCTCAGCTGGTTCCCCCGCCTTCGCGACGATGCGGAGCCTCGCCATGCGATTCAAAGGCATCTTGCGTGGTCGTCAACCAGATCCACTGGATGCCTGGATTGACGACGCGATCGACACGAACATTGTACTTATCATGCGCTTTGCCCGAACGCTTCATTGGGACATCGATGCTGTCAGAAATGGCATCGAGCTACCTTGGAGCAACGGTCAGGCAGAGGGCCAGATCAACCGCTTGAAAACTTTGAAACGCGCCGCATGACCCCCATGTTTTGTCCACTCCCACAGACACAGAAGGCTTCAGCTTCAGGTCACGTCTTCCTTCTTTTCGGGAGCGAGCAGGTTTTCCCCGGCATCGGACAGATCGGCGCCGTCGGCCTGACGCTCGAGTTCCCCGCTTTCGGAAATCAGGTCACCTTCGCCAAGCGTCGCGACTGCTGCGTCCCCGCTTTCAGATGCCAAACTCTGCAGCGCAGCATCTGTGCCGCGCTTTCCGGCTGGGGCTTGTCGGATGGGCACACCGTCTGGGAAGATTATCTCGCGCGCCGCGTCGGGCATCGAGATGCCGGCGTCCTGAAGTGCCCGTTTGACCTGCCGCATCAGGGCCGAACGGACCTTGAATACTGAATACAATTTTCCGTCGAACCAGAACCGTACCCGAATGTTCACGGTCGACGACCCGAGTTCATCGACCAGAGCGCTGGGTTCCGGGTCGTCAAGCACCGCTGGATGTGAGCGAAGCGCATTCACAATGACATTTTGCGCTTCCTGGATGGAATCATCGTACCCTATCCCGACACTGAAATCGGACCGTCGATTTGGATTGGTCGAAAAGTTTTCAATAACACTTTGGTAAACAAGAGCGTTCGGGATCTGCACATGGTTTCCATCCAGAGTAAGCAGCACTGTAGTACGCATGTTGAGGTTCTGGACGATGCCTTGATGTTCGCCCACCTTGATCCAATCGCCTGCCCGGAAGGGGTTTCGAATGCTTAGAAGAATACTGGCGAGAGAGTTCGCGGCAATCTCCCGAAAGGCAAGGCCCAAGACGATACCGACGAGACCGGTGCCGCCCAAGACGGTAATGGCGAGTCGCGTGAGGCCCGCAACCTGAAGCACGAGGTAAAGGCCGACTAGGATTACGGGGATCGCCAAAGACCGCGCTACGAGGTTGAGAAGTAGCGGTGACGCAATCCGCTGGCGCAGTGAGTGGCGCGCCAAGGCCGTAACGCCGCGCGACATGATCCACGCGAACATAAGAATGAGCATTGAAACGACCGTAAGCGGCGCAAGCCACTGAACTTTATTGGATAGCCTCTCGATCTCGCGCCAAGTTGGTGTGAGGTCCCAACTGATTTGCGGATTTACTTCAGTTCGGTTGACGACAGCGACAACTCCCTCGGTTCTGAGCGCCAGCAAACGCGCCCATTCCTTTCGTTCTTCGGTTTCGGTCTGACCGTCAATAAAGACGATGCCTTCGCGCACTGTGACGGTCAAAGGGCTGAACCATTCGCTGGCGACTAAAATTCGCCTCAGACGATTCTCGATGTCTGAGTCGCGAACATCGGGCGCGACAGACACCTCTCGCTGCGGATCACTGGTGGGTGACTCAAAGGTGTTCGGCGACGTCTGCGTTTGAACAGGCCCGCTTGAAAACACGACCGCAAACGCGGCCAGGATTGGCAAATAGCAGAAACATTTTTGAAAATACCTGAAGTGACGCGTATAATCTGACTTCATGGGACTGCCTGACAATGGTGTATAGCGGACAATCATTACTACACAATCTGGACGGTTGCGTCGCAAATTTTTGTAAGGGTTTAAAAAGGCTACCCCGCGGATATGATTATGCCGCCAGCGCTGCAAATTGCTGGAAGGCAGGTATGCCGTTAGCCGCTAATTGGTTCTTTCGGAGGCTCTGTCGCAAACTTTTGAGTATCCAGACCGTCAGCTGATGTTACTGAATACTCAAAAGTTTGCGACAGAGCCGTTTATACCGCACACAGGCGGGCTGCGGCCCGTGACGGTTTTTTAGCAGTTCCCTCTCCTCCTTGAGAATACGGTTCTCACGCCGAAGCCGTTCATTCTCGCGCATAAGCCTTTGATCGGGGTTGGGCGGCTCGGCTTCATCCGAAACCGCCTTCACCCATTTGCTCAGGGTCGAAAAACCAATCCCCAAATCAGATGCAACCTGACGCCTCGTCAGGCCGCTGGTCGTCGCAATGCGAACCGCATCACGCTTGAACTCGTCGCTGTGTATCGCTGCCATATCCGGTCTCCTTGATGGCGAGTATTGCGCTCAAAAGACCGGAACGAAACCGGGACAGGTCCACAACATCATACCGCCATGCCCGTTCCGATGCCTTCGCACTCTGGGTCGACTACACCACCGAGATGGCAGCGTGATGCAGCATTTACCAATCCTTCACAAGCGCGCGTAAACAACTTGGCAATACCCTTTTTGGGATTGCCGCAACTCTTTGAGCGCCCGGCAAACACATTGCGTTGGAACCTATGGCACGGGAAGGTGATGACTGCTGCCACCAACCTCAAGGTTCTCATGATCAATTGCGACTGTTTGCGTGCCAAATCCAAAAAACAGCGCACAGCAGCCAGTCGGGTCATCGCCCGGTGTCAGGAACTCTATACATATCTTTCCAATAACTTCGATGCACTAACAAACTATGGTCATCGACATCGAAACGGCCTTGCGATCTCGCCCTCCCGCGCGGAGGGATGTGTCGATGACATCGGCAACGCCCGTATGGGCAAAAGACGTCGCATGAGATGGTCACCACGAGGCGCACATCGGGTCGCC
>RCMY010001845.1_pt1 | contig 19547 bp, 18 predicted proteins | sample 2041341 | NCBI WGS metagenome assembly RCMY01 (sample SAMN09708234, study PRJNA481090) | Marine sediment metagenome, whole genome shotgun sequencing project. | reverse complement strand
GACACTTCCCGTCAGGGGCACGGTTGCACATGGGTCAGTTCTCAGTGACAATCCTGACCTCTACCGGGTCAGTTTTGAGTGACATTCAACAACCCAGACCGATGATTGATCAAAATCAAAGGTTCCGGATGCGACCCATGCAATGAAGAAGGTCTCGCGGATTGACGCAGGAGGTCGAAACGCAACCACTTGTCCCCGCACAGCCCATCGATGTGAGGGTAAACAGCAGCCTGGAATTAGAGGCATCAGTTATGAGAAAAAAGAAATCCAAGGCAGAATTTTTTCCGAAAGGCCTGGCGCCTGACGCACTGCGCCTGGAATGTGACCCGGCGGACCTTGGGTTTGAAACCACCACCGACCTCAGGCCGTCCAAGACGACTATCGGACAGGAACGCGCAATCGACGCCATCACCCTGTCGGCCAGCATCACCCATAAAGATTTCAATATCTACGTTCTGGGCCGCATGGGAATGGGCCGTCATGAAACGGTGTCCAAACTTATTTCCGAACAGGCTGCTGACCGCCCTGCCCCGTCAGACTGGGTCTATGTCAACAATTTCGACGCCCCGCACAAACCAAATGCCATGATGCTTCCGGCGGGCTCTGCGTTTGTTCTGAAAGCTGCAATGCAGGATCTCATCGACGATCTGGCCAACGAGATTCCGGCGCTGTTTGAATCAGAAGAGTATCAGACGCAGCGACGAGCGATCGAGGAAGAATTCGGTCAAAGACACGAAGAGCCGATTGCGGAATTTGCCGAGCGTGCCGCGAAACAGGGCGTGGCCCTTTTACGGACCCCAATGGGGTTCATGCTGGCCGCAATTGTAGACGGCAAACCGATCAAGCCCGACGTCTATGAGGCGCTTTCGCCTGAAGCACGCGAAGAGATCGACACCAAAATCGAGCGCTTGCAAGAGCATCTCGCGGCCGTGCTGCAACATGGGCCGCAACTTGAAAAAGAATACCGGCACCAGATCGAGGAACTGCACGCAGGGCTGGCAGAACGCGTCGTGTCGCTTCGGGTGAAGGAGGTCGCGGATCAGTTTCTGAAGATTGCCGAAATCGGCACCTATCTGGAGCATGTTCGCAAGGACATGATCTCGAACGCCGAGTTGTTTCTTGTCTCCAAGGAAGATTCAGGGAACGGCCCGTTTCCCGAAGTGATCCGAAAATTCCATCTCGAGCCGCAATTTGACAGATATGCCGTGAACATCATGGTGTCGCATGACGTATCCAAGGATGTCGCCGCGCCGGTTGTCAGCGAGGACATGCCGACGCTGCACCACCTGACCGGCCGGATCGAACATATCTCGGAGATGGGGACGCTGGCGACGAATTTCACCCTGATAAAGCCCGGCGCGCTTCACAGGGCCAATGGTGGCTTTCTTTTGCTCGATGCCGCACGCCTGCTGTCAGAGCCCTACGCATGGGAGGCGCTCAAGCGAAGCCTGCAAAGCCAATCCATTGCAATCACGTCGCTCGGCGACCGGCTCGGCCTGGTTTCGACCATTTCACTCGAGCCTGACCCGATACCGCTGGACCTGCGGGTTGTGTTGATTGGGGACCGGCGCTTGCACATGCTGCTTTCCCTTCTTGACCCGGAATTCAGTGAGCTGTTCAAGCTGCAGGCAGATTTTGAAGATGACCTGCCCAGAACGGCAAAAAATACCCGCCTCATGGCGCGGGTGGTGGCAAGCTATGCCCAGCAGGAAAAACTGCGGCCAATGACCGCTGAGGCCGTGGCGGCGCTTCTGGATCATGCGGTACGGCTGGCGGATGACAGCAAAAAGTTCACGCTTCAATTTGGGGCGTTGAAAGACGTGATGCGCGAGGCTGACCATTATGCGGGGCAATCGGGGAATGCGGTGATCGCCGACGCCGATATATCGCAGGCGCTCACTCAGGCAGACATAAGAGCATCGCGCATCCAGGATCGCCTGCAGGAGGCGGTCACACGCAAAACCATTCTGATCGACACCGTTGGGTCGGTCGTTGGGCAAGTCAACGGGCTGTCTGTCATCGGGATGGGCCAGCATTACTTTGGCCGCCCGGCCCGTATCACCGCTCGCGTCAGGATGGGCACTGGCAAGTTGATCGATATTGAGCGCGAAGTCGAACTGGGTGGCCCGCTACATTCAAAGGGCGTGTTGATCCTTGGCGGATTTTTGGCGTCTCGTTACGCGCGCGACGTGCCCATGTCCTTGCATGCCAGTCTGGTTTTTGAGCAAAGCTATGGCGGTGTCGACGGTGACAGTGCCTCTTCTGCCGAGCTTTATGCGCTGCTTTCTGCCTTGTCCGGCGTGCCCATCCGTCAAGGATTGGCCGTCACGGGGTCGGTGAACCAGAACGGCGAGGTTCAGGCCATCGGCGGCGTCAATGAAAAGATTGAAGGGTTCTTTGACACCTGCAAGGCGCGGCGCCTGACCGGTCAGCAGGGCGTTCTGATCCCGGTCGCGAATGTTGAACACCTGATGCTGCGCCGCGATATCGTTGAGGCGGCCAAGGCTGGCAAATTCAGGGTCATTCCAATCAAGACCATTGACGAGGGAATTGAGGCCCTGACCGGTTGCGTTGCCGGAAAACGCAAGCGCAGCGGGCGCTTTCCGGACGGCAGCATCAATGCGCTTGTGGAAGCGCAGTTAAGATCATTTGCCGAGAACCGGCGTCGCTTTGCCCAGGAAGACATAGGCAAAACAACAGCGGGGGATATCAGGTGACTGTCTTGCCCCGCCCTGAAACGCGTATCCTGATTGGCGCCGGTTCCTTTGCCGATGCAACAGCCGCCCTCAAGATCGTGGGCCGGTTGGCGAGTGGTGTGAAGTTCGCGTTCGGAGGGCTCCTCATAGAAGATCGTGAAATGCTGGATATGTGTCAGATCCCGAATCAGCGCGTTGTGTCGGCCAGCGGCACCTTGGTGTTCGCCCCAAGTCCGTCGCAACTTCGCACTTTGATTGAGGCAGATGCAAAGGCGTTTCGGCGCTCATTGGCAGAGGTCGCCGGACCTACCGGTGCCGCGTGGACGTTTGAACAATCCATCGGCGACCTGGTCCAGCAGTCCCTGACAGCCTCTGCAGGGTGGGACATCCTCGTATTCGGGCACCGGAGCATTCATCCGATGAAGGGGAAGATCATTTCGCTCAGGGCATCGGATTGGGCCGATGATGAGCTGGACACGTTTTCCGTTCGACTGGCGAAAACATTATCGGCCGAACACCTTGTGTTCTCAGTCGGTGACAGGCCCGACAAGTCACACAAGTCATTTGCGTTTGACAGCTTGGCGGACGCATTGGCCACGCTGGCGCACATAAACGTGCAAGCGGTCCTGCTGGACCTCTCTCATGGTCCGGTCCGCAGCTCTGATGAGCTGCGGCAATTGCTGGAGGTCTCTCGCTGCCCCCTCTTTGTTTTCGGAGCGGCGGCTTCAAGTGATAAACTTGAGCACAGCACACAGATTCCGCCCACCCATAAAAGCCTCTAGATATGCAGTGGACGAGATCCGCATTGTTTTGCCGGGCCTGCGTGGCGGGCAAAGTATCCTGGCGGGGTTTGAACTGGCATGTGGACGAGACCTACATTCGGGTCGGTGGCAAATGGCGACTTGAGAGGTAGCAGGAAAGAGAACTACTCGGCCCCTCACATATTAATGCAACAGACCCGCCCAAAGCTGGATTTTGCCCTATTGGGCCAACGCGCCCCGGCAACCGCCAGCGGCTTTGAAAGACGGCCGAGGGGCGTGTGGGCCGTAGAAAAAATTGCGTTTGATCGTGGCGTCGGTTAAGATTTTTCTCTGCCGTCGACGAATAGCCAAGCCTCCGCATCCAACGGCAGCGTTCAAGCGCAGTATCAGGACGCAAAATGCCCAGTACCGCAACGACCATCGAACTCAGCGATTCCGTCCACCAACAGGCACGTCTATTGACGGGATGGGATCAGACTTACTCGCAAATCGGTCTGGGGCCGTTTTGCGGATCGTTCGGCAGCTCAGATAGCGGGGCAATCCGCTTCTTTTACGAGCAGATGAACCGCGAGGTCTTGCAAGCTGGGGGGGTGCCCGAAAACAAGATCGGCTTCGGATTCCCCATGCATGTCGGAAGCAACAGCTATCTTTGCGGAGAGCCTGTGGATGTCGGGCAGTTGTTGGTGTTTTCGGGTGCATCAGGATTTGAATTCCTTTCTCCGCAAAACTTCAGATTCTACGGGATTGAAATCGACAGTGACAAAATCAACGACCCCAAACTGGTGCCGCTGGCATTGGAACTGCAACATATTTTTGCGGGCAGCGGGCGCGCCATCACCCTCAACGCCGAAGAAAGGCATGTGCTGGCTGTATCGCTAGACGTCGTTTATCAGCGAAACATGGGCATGAAGCCGGCGCTTGCACCAACGGATCATATGCAGATCGACGCGTTGAACCGTCAGATTGTGGGCACGGTTCTGGATTGCCTGTCGAGTGATACCAATGGGCCGGTGCGTATTGTAAGACATTGGGAAATCGTGACGCAGATCCGCGATCTCGTGAAATCCAATCCGCAATGTCCACGCACCATTGCCGAATTGACGGTTGAGTTGGGCATTTCCCGGCGAACCCTGCAAAATGTCTGCCACGACATTCTAGATATGAGCCCTGTTCAATTCCTGAGGTCGCTGCGCCTGAGCGAAGCGCGACAGGCAATAGAAACTGCGTCCTCCGTTACGGATGTTGCGACCAAATATGGCTTCTGGCATCTTAGCTATTTTTCAAGGGATTACCGGGCTATGTTTGGTGAAACGCCTTCCAAAACGCTGGATCGGTATCGCCGGGGGATAGCCTCTCCGAGGGTTAAAAGGCATTAGCCACCATCCACAACGAACGCCTGTCCGGTCATAAAGCCCGACCTGTCTGACGCCAGATAGAGAATTGCCTCTGCGATATGATTCATCCCGCCCCAGCGACACATCGGGATTAGGTCGCCCGATACCAGACCCAGCACCGGTAACAAAGGCAATTTTATCTTGGCTGCATGACAGGCCCCTTCATTGGTGCAGCCGTTACCCTTTGGGAAACAAACCTCGGCGATAATAAATCTCGGCCGCCCGCGTCACGAAATCGGCGATCTGCACCGCACCATAGTCCCGACGCAGCATCTCGGCCTGATCCATCAATTCTGCCTTCGACTGCACGCGACCGGGGCGCAACATCTCGTAGGTTTGCATGATGACATCTTGTGGCACATCAACCAACTCCGCGCCGCGCTCAAAGTTTTGCGCCAGCGCCGCCCGCCCGCTCGCACGGGCGATATCAGCCTGCGCATGCAGCGCCGATCGGGTAATCCGAAGATCCTCGATACCGATCTGCCCCTCCATCACCCCGCTAAGGGTGATCTCATCCAGCGTAACCCCATGCGGGCCACAGACACTTGCGCCCATGGTCTCGGCCATTGGATAATCGGCGATTGTCGGCTTTTTCATCCACCCACCTCTGTGACTTTCTCAAGAAATTTCGGCGCCAACTCGTCCGGCACACGATTTGGATCCACAAGACCGGTTTCAATTGCGTGAAGAAGCGCCACCTGTGCGTGAAACCGCGCGCCCAAGGCTTCGCCTTGCGTCGGGACCAAAATGGGCTCGACCTCTTGGCCCATCGCATAACCAGCGGCGTTGCGCCCCAACGCCTCGTAATGATCCAGCGTCGTAATCGGCGCGTTTGAAAACAGCTCAAGATTGTTGTGGGGCAGGCGCGTTGCCGCATGGATTACCGCCGTTCCCTTGGCCTGAATGCCGATACCGATGCCCGATCCTGCCATCTGCGCTGCTGAAAGGCCCAGGAATGACGTATCCGCCGTGTGATGCATCCGCACGACACGTGCCTTGGCGCCACCCCTCTCAATCCCGTCAATCAGGCGCCTCAGCACCGCAGAAAGGTTGTGCCCGGCAGTGGTCTGAAACAACTGCTCGCCAAAGGCCGGGCTGATACCGATAACCACGTCATCGCTGTTCTGCCCTTTTCCGGCGGAGCCAGCCTGAAGATAGGCGATGCGTCGGGCCTCGGCCTTTTTGTGAATCGCCTGCGCGCTTAGCACCTCACTCTGCCCAATCGTATCGCGGATACCATTGATCTGTTCGCGGCGCGCGTCATCCGGGCGATAGCCGCTACCAGGGCCGGCGTAATCATTGGGATCGTTGATGGCGCTAATGACATGGCCATTGCGCACAATTGCGGATGTTTGCAGGTAATCGCCCGACACGCGCAGCTTTACCAGATGCAGCAGATTTTGTGCCTCAACCTCAAAGCCGCGCATGACCAGCGCACGGATCACGTCTATCACAGTCAGCCCGCGCTTTTCGATCGCATCGCTGATACGCGTTGTGGTGCCTGTGCTGAAACTGTCGGTTTCACGCGAGCCGGAGGCAACGACGACACTGGCCTTCATCGCGGCTGTGGGGTGGGCAAGATCCAGTTCTTCAAGCACAGCGGATATTGCATCGACCGCGCGCGCACGCAAAGAAAGCGCGGTGGCTTCCGGCAGCGGTGTAAGCCCGCCATCGACCTCAAAGTCGCGTTGCAGGACCAGAAAATCCTCCAGTTCCTCTCCGTTAAACAATGAGGCGTTAAATGAATTGTCATATGACAGGATCGACCCAAACCCCGAACAGATGAAGTCAGACCCCGCCATCAGAAAGGGCATGATCTTGGCCCCGACGCGTATTTCGGATTCGGTGGCGCGGGCATCGTTGCCGCTGGCGCATTCCAGATCCAGCCAGACCGCCAACAGGTTTTCCGCCATCATCTCGCGCATGCCCCCCGCCAGTGTGGCGGTCAGCGGCGCGCCATCTATACCGCCGTTCTGGGTGCCCTGCACGCCCATCCCCCGTTGCAGGCAAAGGCATCGCGATTCAAGGTAAAGCAGTGATTTAGACTCGTGAAAACCCATCAGCAGTTCTGCGCCACCGCCCGAAGTGCAACGTGATTTAATTCCGCGTGAGGCATAGGCGGCCACCAGAAATGCCTTGGACCAAGGGGTGTCGTCACCATCAGTAAAGCTCTTCTCGGTGCCATAAACGGACACGGTTTCAGCATAGGAGGTGAATCCGGCCATGCCGATGCGCAGTTCTTCTGCCTCTTCACTGGAACATTGAAACAGCGTGCCCCACCGCCCCACGCAGGACCCGACCACACATGCCAGCGCATTGGACCACGAATTGCGTGACACACGCATGGTGGTTTCCAGTTCATCAAAGCCAAGGCCAACCGCCACCGCCGCATCCGCAGCCAGTTGCAATGGATCGTCCTTGGCATTTGTCACATGCGCCTGATTGCCCGGTGTCTTGCGCGGGCGCATCTTGGCATAGGAAAAGGTGATTTCCAGTGTCGATAGACGCGACACCACATCGGCAAGCCGGGCAGGCGTCATCCCCCGGGCCAGACGCACCAGATCTGCGCGGGGCACATTCATGTCAACCAACATGCGCGCAACCTGATCCGGATCCATATCCATCGCCTCGCGGGCAATTTCCAAATCGATATGATAGTCGGCGATAAAGACATCAATCATGTCAAAATCATGCGCCAGAACACCGTCCATGCTGGCTATCTTGCCATTTGACAACTCGAGGCCGGAAGTTGGGTCATCAGGGCTTTTGAAGGCAGCAAACCCGTTCGCCGCATCCTCACGCGAAAACTTGTCTAGGCGCAACGGACGTTCGTCCCAGTCCGAATAGCGCCGCCATCTGTTCGGGGGTGGTGTATAATCCACGGCTTGGGTCTCCCTCAATTGGCATTATGCAACAATGGAAAGCGTCAAAGGGTATCCATTGCTTCCAGTGATTCCGGCACGATTTGACCACCATCAACAACGATCTGCTGGCCCGTGATATATCCCGCCTCATCAGAGGCTAGAAAGAGCACTGCATTGGCAATATCAGCAACCGTCCCCAGCCGACCCAGGGGCACGGATCTGATCATCGACTGCATGTATGCCTCACCGTTGCCTTCAAACCCTTCTGTGATGATGTTGCCTGGCAGGACGGCGTTGACCGTCACATTCAACGGCGCCATTTCCAATGCGGCCGAGCGCAGGAACCCCAGCTGCCCGGCCTTGGACGCCCCATAATGAGTCCAACCATTGAACCCGGTAATCGGCCCGGTGATGGAAGAGGTCAGGATGATCCGTCCTCCGCCCGCGTGGCGGAAATGCGGGATCGCCGCCTTGACCGCCAGAAAGGAGGACCGCAGGTTCACCGCCATCACGTTGTCCCATTCATCGGGCGACATCGCTTCCATCGTGGTTTGCGGATAGATCCCGGCATTGGCACACAGGATATCCAGCCCCCCCTGCGCCTCGGCAGCCTGATCCACCATCGCACGCACGCCGTCCCAGTCCGCGACGTCGCAACAGGCATGGCGCAGGGCGGCACCGGTATCGGCAAGCCCGGCACAGGTCTGCTTCAACGCATCCTCGTTGCGTGCAACCAGCGTCAGTTGCGCGCCCTGTGCGGCCATCGCTGCGGCAATCCCGCGCCCGATACCTTTTGACGCACCCGTGACTATAGCACTTCGGCCTTTGATGGATGTCAGCATGGTGTTCCCTTTCACAATACAAATTCAGCTTACCGTCAGATCTCCGTTCACCGCGGCCAGATAGACCTTGCGAAAGCCTGCGACGTCCATCTTGCGCGGGTTCAATGCGGTCGAGGGATCGTCCATAGCCTTGGCCGCAATTTCGTCGGCATCGCGCCCGTCCAGCCCCAGTTCCCCCAGGGTGGGAGGGATGTTCAGCTCCTTTCGGAACTGCAAAAGCCACGCCAAAAAGCCGTTAAAACCGCCCTCGATGCGCAAATGGTAGGCGATGGCCTCGACCTTGGATTCAATCGCGGGACGGTTATAGACCACCACATATGGCAGGATCACCGCATTCGCCAAACCATGCTGGATATCGTGGATCGCGCCCAGCGGGTGGGCGATGGAGTGAACCGCGCCCAGCCCTTTTTGAAAGGCCACGCCGCCCATCATCGCCGCCGCAAACATTTGCATCCGCGCGGCAATGTCCGACCCGTCCTTGCAGGCCAATGGCAGGTTTTCGCGGATCAGGCGCATGCTTTCCAGCGCGATACCGTCGGCCATGGGATGAAACCGCGCGACACAATAGGTCTCGAAGCTGTGGGTAAAGGCATCCATGCCCGTCGCCGCCGTCAGATTTGCGGGCAGACCAACCGCCAGTTCTGGATCGCCGATCACGACAGCGGGCAGCATTTTCGGGTGAAAGATGATTTTTTTTACCGCATCGGCCGAATTGGTCAGAACCGCCGCACGCCCCACCTCCGAGCCGGTGCCCGCGGTGGTGGGCACCGCAATGATCGGGGCTATCACATCCGCGTCGGCGCGGGTCCACCAATCGTCGATATCCTCAAGATCCCAAACCGGGATCGTCTGACCTGCCATCAGTGCCACCAGCTTGCCCACATCCATCGCCGATCCGCCGCCAATGGTGATGATACCGTCATGGCCCCCGTCTAGATAGGCGCGGATTCCGTCCTCAAGATTGCGATCGGTGGGGTTGCCCTGCACTTCGCCAAACACGGCGGCGTCAATCCCGGTCGCCTGCAAATCTGCCAGCGCGCCCTTGATCATCGCATGATCCAACAACCCCTTGTCCGTCACCAGCAAAGGCCGCGCCAGCCCCAGTGCCCGGCAATGATCCGGCAGTTCGGCCAGCTTGCCCGCACCCGCCCGGATGGCCGTGGGATAGGTCCAGGACCCGTTCAACTCATAGCTCATTTGTTGCCCTTCCTCTGACATCCGTCAGATCATCTCGAAATACCTGGTCAGTTCCCAATCCGAAACCACCGCCCGTGCGGCGGCCTGTTCAAAGTCACGGCTGGCGGCGTAATGGTGGACGAATGTATCGCCAAACCACTCTCGCGCCATATCCGAACCGCGCAACCGTGCCGCCGCTTCGGAGAGCGAAGCGGGAAATTTCAGCGCGTCCGGAATATCGGCGTCATAGGCATTTTTCCGCGTGGGGGGCGTCGGCTCGATCCGATCACGAATTCCCGCCAGACCCGAAGCGATTGCTGCTGACATCACCAAATAGGGGTTTGCGTCCGCGGCCGGCGGGCGGAATTCCACGCGCCGAGACTTTTCGCTATCCCCCACCACACGCAGCGAGCAGGTTCTATTGTCAAAGCCCCATGTCGCCCCTGTGGGTGCCCAAAATCCTGGCGCCAGCCGGGTAAATGCGTTGATCGTGGGGGCAATCATCGCCAGAAGCTCGGGCATATATTTCTGTTGCCCCCCGATAAAATATCGTGCTGTTTCAGACAGTTGATCATCGGATACGCCATCAAAGAAGATGGGTTTGCCATCCTTGAGCAGGGACATGTGCATATGCCCGCCACACCCGGGCAGGCCGTCCATCGGCTTGGCCATATAGCACAGCATCAGGTTGTTTTCCTGCCCCCATGCCTTGCTGAATGTCTTGTAGATGACGGCGCGGTCTGCCGCCTCCAGCCCCTCGCAGGCGGTCAGCGCAAATTCCATCGCGCCCTTCCCCGCCTCGGGGTGGATCGCTTCAAGCGGAGTGTCCAGCTGCTTTGACAAGGCAATCATCCCGTCAAAGAAATCATGATGCACGGCACTGCGCAGAACCGAATATCCCCCCGTCGTGGGCGACAACGCCTTGAGATTGCGATAGCCTTTTTGATGCGCGCTGTGCGGGGTTTCATCAAAAACATAGAACTCGTATTCGAACCCTGCCTTAACGGAAAACCCGGCTTCCCTGGCACACTCGATCATCCGCGCAGCCAGATTGCGCGGGCAAATCGCGGCTCCAGCGCCGCTGAATTCCATCAGGTAGAAATCGCGACCATCTCCGGGCAGCGTGCGACGGGAATTTGCCACCACGCGCACCGTGTCATCCGGGAAACCGTTATGCCATCCGGTATAGGCGTTGTCATACACCTCATCGCGCGAGTCCCACCCCAGAACAACCTTGCAGAACACGCTTCCCTTTTCCACAATCGACGCGAATTTGCTCTTCGAGACGTATTTTCCACGTACTAGACCATCCAGATCGACGTATCCCAGCATGACAAAATCATCTTGCGGCGCTGCACCAGGCATTTCGGTTTGTCTTTGCATCCGTAGTCTCCCTTTACTCATCCACGGGATTTTTTGGTTCATGCCTGACTGAGTCAGGCCCCCAGATAGGCGCGCGCCACCTCGGGATCATGCAACAGCGACTGCGACTCGCCTTCCAGCGCGATCGAGCCGGTCTCCATGACGTAGCCATAGTTTGACAATGTCAGAGCCAGGTTGGCGTTCTGCTCAACCAGCACGATGGACAGGCCGGAGTCGCGCAAAGAGACTATCAGTTCAGAGATTTCGTCGATCAATCTGGGCGACAGGCCCAAAGACGGCTCGTCCATCAACAAGACCTTTGGACGGGCCATCAACGCGCGGCCCATTGCGAGCATCTGTTGCTGCCCACCACTCAGGCGCCCGGCCTGCTGGCTCTGTTTTTCCCGCAGGATCGGAAACCGATCGAACACCTCTTCGATGCCACGGGAAATTTCACCACTGTCCTTGTTCAGATAGGCCCCCATGCGGAGGTTTTCGCGAACCGTCATAAGTTTGAAGATCCGTCGGCCTTCGGGGACATGCACGATTCCCTGCTCGACGATCTTACCGGGCTGCATACGATCGATGCGTTTGCCATGGTACAGAATTTCACCCGACGAAGGGCGCACCAGCCCCGATATCGCCTTCAGGATCGAGCTTTTTCCGGCGCCGTTGGCACCGATCAGGGTGATGACTTGACCTTGCTCTAACGACAGCGACACGCCCTTGACTGCCTCAACCTTGTCGTAATGAATATGCAGATTGCGAACCTCAAGTAACATTGGCTTGGCTCCCTAGATACGCTTCTCTGACTTCCGTATTTTCCCGGACTTCGGCAGGCGTGCCTTCGGCGATGACATTGCCGAAATTCAAAACCGTAATCTTGTCGCACAGGCCCATGACGACTTTCATGTCATGTTCGATCAGCATGACTGACACGCCGGTGTCGCGAATGCGGCGCACCAGATTGATCATCTCGCGGGATTCATCGTTGTTCATGCCCGCGCAGGGCTCGTCCAACAGCAACAGGTGCGGTTCAGCCGCCAGCGCGATGGCAATGCCCAACGCTTTTTGGTGGCCATGCGGCAGGCTGGAGGCGGTTTTATCCGCGATGCCACCAAGACCAACAAAATCCAGGATCTCTCGCGCGCGCTTTTCGCTGTCGGCCTCGGCCCGCACAGTTTTCCGGGTCCGCAGAAGGGACCCAAAATAGCTGTGCTGCGCATGGAGGTAATTGCCGGCCATGACGTTCTTGACCACCGAGAAGGTCTTGAACAACGTGACATGCTGGAACGTCCGTACCAGCCCCATCCGAGCAATGTTATGCGGTTTCAAACCGCTAATCTTATGGCCACGAAACGTGATTTCGCCACTGGTGACGGGATAGCGTCCGCTACAGGCGTTGAAAAACGTAGTCTTCCCCGCACCGTTGGGGCCGATCAGACCGCGGATCTCACCCTCTTCGACACTCATGTCGATATTGTCGATCGCTGTGATGCCGCCAAACGCCATCGTCAGGTTCTTGATTTTAAGTTGGTGCATGTGTGGTGCCCTTCACTTACCTGACCGCTGGAACAGTCTGCGCAACCGTCCCGGTATCGTTTCAAGCCCGCCGGGCAACAGGATGACCGTTGCAATCAGGACGATCCCAAAAAACATGGTGCGGAAATAGCCGGTTGCGCGCAGTAACTCATCGATGATGGTCAGACTGATCGCGCCCGCCACAGGCCCACCGACGGTGGTCAGGCCACCCACGATCACATGCACCAGAGCGAATTCGGATTTCCAGATATCGAATGATTTGGGGCTGATATACGTCTGATAATGTGCATAAAGCGCGCCGGTCAGTCCGGCCAACGCACACGCGACGGTAAACGCGATGACCTTTTCGCGGAACACGTTGACGCCCGTGTGCTGCGCCAGGAGTTCATTCTCGTGAATGCTCCAGTAAATCATCCCGGTGCGTGAACTGTTGGTACGGTGGATGACCAGCACGATCAGCGTCACAAAGAACAGCGAAAGATAGTAATAAGCCAGACGATCAGCAAAATCTATCTGCACAAAGCCTAGGTTCATCTTGGCCGGTTGGATATTGAATACCCCGTCCCAACCGCCGAACAGATCCTTGAAATAGGCGAAGTTTCGCTTGATCACTTCACCCACGGCCCAGCTAGCCATAAAGAAATAGACCGCCCGCGTCCGCATCAACGGGATACTGATAATCAGAGCAATCGCGCCGGACATCAGCGCGCCAAGCCACAGACCATACCACATGGAGATCCCCAGCTTGGTCAGCAGCAGGGCCGACGTATAAGCACCAATCCCCATGAACCCGGCATGCGCAAATGAGATGAACCCCAGCGACCAGATCATCCACATACTGGTGGCCAGTGCCACGTTCAACGTAATCGTGATCGCCACATGGACGAAATATTTGTCGTAATTCACCAGAACCGGCAGGAAAAGCGCCACAATCAACAGGGCTGCCCATGCTGCTTTGTGGGCTCGATCAGAATGTTCCATGTTCAAAATCCCGAAGTGTTTTCAGCGCCGCGCGCTCAGTCCCAGTCTTGGCCGAACAGACCCGAAGGCCGGAACACCAAGACCAGAAAGATGACGACAAAGCTTAGAATAAGCGCGATATCGCCGCTTATTGTGGTGGTGACCACACTGTCGATCATGCCTAAGACCATTCCACCGACCAAGGCGCCGACGACACTTCCCAGACCTCCCATGATCACGATCATGAAGGCCTTGATTGTCGCCAGAAAACCCATCGTCGGCACAATCGACAGCAACGTTCCCATCATGCAGCCCGCGATTGCAGCCATGGCACTGCCTAGCCCAAAAGCGATCCAATGGATGCGTCTGGTCTGAACACCTTGCAACGCACTGGTATCGGGGTCTTCTGCAACCGCCCGGATGGCCAACCCCGTGATGGTAAAGCGCAAGAAGAACCACAGCGCCCCAATCAGCGCCGCTGATACCGCGGAAATCACCATACGTTCATAGGACAGGTAAGTCCCGCCCATGATGATCCCGCCGCTCACAGGACCGGGGATGCCTTTGACAGTGGTGCCGAACAGGATCTGCCCGGTACTGGAAATGATCAGCACCAGCCCCAGCGACACGGCCAGCGAATAGAGAATGTTTTTGCCGTGCAGCGGCCGGAACAGGACTACTTGCAGGACAGCCCCGAAAGCGAAAATAACAACCGCGCTGACCACCACCCCCAACCAGTAAGGCAGGCCGAATTCCACGTGCCAGTAATACAGCGTGAACGCCCCCAGCATGAACATCTCGCCATGGGCATATTGAATGATGCGCATCACCCCAAAAATCAATGTCAGGCCAATCGCAATCAGGGCGTACATCAATCCCAGATTAAATCCGGTCAGTCCCATTTGCAGCATTTCAGTCATGGTGTCGGGCGCTCCTGTTGGGATGCAAAACCAGTGCCCACCGGAGGGTGGGATGAAGGGGTCACGTCATACGCGGGACAGGATCGCCCTGCCCCGCGCATTGCATTGGCTTAGAAATCGTCAGGCAGAGCCGGGAAACGGACGTCTGCAACTTGCGCCACGCCATCGTCGATGGTCGTGGTAAAGCAGTCATAGACCCCTTGACGGTTCACACCGAACGATTTTTCGCCCACCCATTTCACCTTGCCGACGTAGGTATCGTCCAACTCAACCTGCGCCATGGCTTCGGCAACGGCCCGTGTGTCGGTCGCGGTTCCGGCCATTTCCAGCGCCGCCTTAAGCGAGTAAATCCACCAGGAATAGTTGCCCGCCAAAGCGTTGAAGCTGCCGAAACGTTCGGTGAAACGTGCCTCGATCGCCTTTTGGTTATCAGTCGAGGGCGATACGTTGGTGACAGGCAGAATCACGTCCGTGGCATGCTCGCCCGCGACCTCAAGAATGGTCTTGGTCTCGGACGCGGCAGGGGACGCGATCGGCCCTTTATAGCCCATCTCGCGGGCTGCCTTGATGATGCTGGCCGTGATCCCCGGAGGGGAGGGGCTGGTCACGATAAAATCGGGCTTGTCGCGGATCGTCTTGGCCACGATCGGATAGAAATCGGTATCCTCCCAGTTAAAGTATTCGGCCGCTTTCTGCTCAATCCCGTAGTATTTCATCAACCGTTCATAAGAATAATGGCAGTCAATCCCGTCCTGATCGTCCGGCCCAATGAATGCTGCGGTTTTCAGCGCATCCTTGCCATATTTTTCCTGCATGAAAGGAATGTAGGCGAACCCTTGTTCATAGTCCGACATCTCGGCTCTGAAATGCAGTGGGTAGTCTTTTCCGAACAGTTGCAGATACCCCCAACACGCGACAATCGACATCACACCCGCAGGTTCGGTCACTTGCAGCATGCCAACTGTGCTGGCTGCGGCTTGGGAATAAACAAACTTCACTTCATCCTGCTCGACCAGGCGAAGCGTGGCAGCACGCGAGTCCGCGACTTCGCCCTTGGTATCATAGTTGATCACCTCAAGCATGTGCGGCTGGCCGTCGATCATCACGCCACCGGCCTCGTTGATCACGGCAGCACCGTCAACAAAGCCCTGCATCGTGGAGTGCCCCCAATATGCGACAGGGCCAGACAGAGGCACAGCCCCCCCGATCTTGATCGTGGGCATGGTCTGCGCAAAAGCGCTCTTGGGAAGGATGGCAGGTGCGGCAAGCCCGCCCACAATCGCCGCGGTTCCCTGCCGCAACAAACTGCGCCGGGTAATCAGAGACTGTGGCAATTTCGGTTTACGATAAGTCATTTGCACCTCCAAATGTGTTGAGCTGGCATGCAGCACATTAACTATCATCTGGATTTGTTCGCGTCGGCTATCCCATTTCGGCATATGCCGTTTCGGGATGTCGAGGAAATGCTGGTGGAACGTGGGATCGATGTCAGCTACGAAACGATCCGCAGATGGGTTGTAAAAGTCGGCCCGGCGATTGCGCCCAACGTCCGATCCCGCAGAGTTCAACCTTCAGAAACCTGGCATCTTGATGAAGTTTTTGTCCGCATTGGTGGCAAGCGGACTTATCTGTGGCGTGCCGTAGACGATGAAGGAGAAGTTCTTGAAGTCCTGGCCCAATCTCGCCGAAACAAACGTGCGGCCCTTAAACTTATGTGGAAACTCCTGAAAAAGCAGGGATACATTCCGGATGAGATTGTCACCGACAAGCTGGGTTCATATTCCGCAGCGCTTCGAGAACTTGGTTTGGCTCACCTTCATGTCACAGGTGGCCGGTTGAACAATCGGGCCAAAGTTTCACATCAACCGACGCGCCGACGAAAACGCACGAATGGGCAAGAAGAGGCGAATGCGCTGGTCACCTCGTGGCGCTCACTATGTGGCAACCACACGTGCCGCCGTTCTCGACGGTCGGCTCACCGTATCGCACCGAAAACTGGCCGCATGACCCCCAAGTTCTTTCCGCTCCCGTCTCAGCATGTTGTTTCTCCTGATCTTGTGTTTCACGGGCCTTCGGCACTGCTACTTGTTCTTCACAAAAAGTCGCTGTGTCATGGACGTGAGCGTCTCGATGTATTTCTGCTGTGACCACCCGCAGCCGATTGTCAGTTGCTCCCAATTGCGGACCGACAGCATCGTCCAAAGGATATCTGTCGCCTCGTCCGGCTGGTATTCTGGCGACAGCGCCGCGTCATCGTTCAATGCCTTGATCGCCGCTGCGCAGCCTTCGCGCATGTCCTGCATGCGGGTGTCCCACGCGGCGGCGGCCTCCGCGTCCGTGTCGCGCATCGCCAGAAGCGCTTTGGCAAGTCCGTAGAGTTCGGGGATGTAGTTTCCCCAAGCCTCGACAAACGCCACCAGGCGGTCGTTGCCGGACTTTGCTGTCCGACTGGCCAGAAGCCGCGCATCTATGCCTTTTAATTTGTCAATGTAGTGGGTGGTGGCAATCAAAAGCTCCGCCCGCGTCCGGAAGTGGAGGTAGATCGCCTGCCGACTGATCGAAGCCTTTTTGGCGATGTCTGACATACGCACATCACTCCCAGTGCCTTCCTCCAGGAGGTCGAGGGTGGCTTTCAGGATTCGGGTTCGGGTATCGGGAAGATCACTTGACATAGTGTAAAGTAACGCCTACTTGTCATGTTGTCAATTGACACAGTGTCAAGCTGATGAACCAAGGAGAAAGTCATGTCACCAGACCTGCTTTTGATCGCCGTCCAGATATCCGTGGTCGCCTATGCGCTGGTAGCGGGCGTCTTTCTGCCCTTCTCGGAATTCGTGCTGGCATCGTTGAGCGAGGTCCGCGGGGCGGGCGGCATCCAGTCCATGCAGATCATCAACCGCAAAGTCTTTCGGTCGATCTTCATGGTGCTCTTGCTCGGCATGTCCGCCACATCGCCGCTGTTGGTCGCTTATGCGCTGTTCGGCGACGTCGGACGCGCGGGTCCATGGATCGCCGCAGGCGGCACGATCTACTTTGTCGGCACCTTCATGGTCACGCTGGTCTTCAATGTGCCGATGAACACCCGGCTTGATCACCTGGATTTAGAGAGCGCCGAGGCCGCCGACTACTGGAAGCACTTCGCATCCCGTTGGGGCTTCTGGAACTGGGTTCGCGCCATCGCTTCTGCAGGCGCCTCCGCCTGTCTGCTCATCGCCACTGTCGCGCTTGCCAGCGGCTGAACTCAACCCTGAACCGGGCGCGGGCGTTTCTGCTTTGCCGCCCTTGAACAACAAAAGAAACACGAGCAATGTCACATACCTTGTCACAAACAATCGTGCTGCTCATCGCAGGAACCACCGCGTTGGGTATCGGGGGTTCAATCCTGATCGATCCGGTCGCGTTTTACGCCGGCACGGGGATCGAGGTCGGCAGCCAGATAGCGCTCAGAAACGAGTTGAAAGCCGCCGCAGGCTTCCTGCTCTCAGTCGGGCTGCTCGCGACCGTTATCACCCGGCTGCGATCCTTCGCGTTGGTGACCCTAGGCCTGATTAACGGGACATATGGCGCGGCGCGCATTCTGAGCTTCATGGCGGACGGCGTTCCCAATTCAACCCTGGTGTGGATCGCGGTGATTGAGCTGGCCCTTGCAGCAGCCTGCGCCGCATCGGTCATCCACCCAAAAAAGACCCTAACCGCAGCGACCGCATGATCAGGCATTCGTGACCGGATGCCTTTCCATCTCTACACCCCAAATTTCGACAACCAAAACAGGAGAATACACCATGACTATCCATCCAGTCCGTAGTATCGACGAAAACGGTAGGACCCGACGTCGCGTGGACACATTGTTGAAGGCAACGCTGACCTGCCTTATGTTGGGCGGCTCCGCCATGGCTGACGGTGCGGCCACCCAGCATACGGGCAACGCGGTCAGCTTGGATCCTGCCAATCCGACATATTTTGGCAACTTCGCCCCTGAACTGCCAAGTACCGTCGCGCGTATGCCGACGCTCGACCCCAACACTGGTCTTTCGGTCCAAGAGGTCAGGCCTGGCCTGTTCTATGTGACAGACGGCATATACCAGTCCGCGTTCCTCGTTACCGGGTCTGGCATCGTCGTCTTCGATGCGCCGAGGACATTTGCCGAAAAACTACCCGCCGCGATAGCCCAAAGCGCACCTGGCATTGAGATCAGCACCCTCATCTATAGCCATGACCATGCCGATCATATCGGAGGCTCTGGTGTCTTCGCTGACGTGCCCGGGCTTGAGGTCATCACCTCGGATCGGGTCACTGACAGTCTGGTTGGCGACGCCTATCCCAGAGTAATCACGCCGACCCGTACTTTTGAAGACCATCTCGATCTCTCCATCGGCGATATCGAAATCCGGCTCGATACCGCGTCCTACCATTCGGAGGATGAAGACGTCATCGCGTATATCCCCGATCTGAAGTTCCTTATCGCGGTGGATACGATCACACCGGGCGAGGTGCCATTCATGAACTTTGGCGCAACATCCGATTTCGGGCACTACCTGGGACTGTTCGACACGCTCATGGGTTACGATTTCGACCTTTTGTTGCCCGGCCATATCTCGATCCTCGGCACCCGTCAGGACGTGATCGACACCCGAGATTATGCGTACGACGTGCGCGATACCGTTCTTAATGAGATGGAGACCATGGTCTCGAAGATCGAGGAGGCATCTGCCGCCACCGGTTACGTGAATGCCAATCTCGCCTATCGCATGGCGATCGAAGAGATGCGTGGCGAATGTGCGGCACAGATCATCGACCGCTGGTCAGAGCGCCTATCAGTCGTCGACGTCTACGCTGACAGCCACTGCCAGACGGCGATCCTCTACTACATCATGCATTAAGACGGCATTTGATGTTTAGCACCCGGTTCGCAGGTCGATCCGCGTGCTTTTGAAGTTTTGTTTTTCGCCGGAGAAAGTCCGCATAGAACACTGTTTTGTCTGGTTTTGTAGTTTAAACATGTCCACTTGACCAAATGCCTGCGCTTGGGC
>RCMY010001843.1_pt1 | contig 19556 bp, 23 predicted proteins | sample 2041341 | NCBI WGS metagenome assembly RCMY01 (sample SAMN09708234, study PRJNA481090) | Marine sediment metagenome, whole genome shotgun sequencing project. | reverse complement strand
GCCGCATGGCAAGTCACAATGCCATCGTCAAAAAGCTGGCCTCGGTCGAGACACTCGGCTCAGCATCCGTTATTGCGTCGGACAAGACCGGCACACTGACGCGCGGCGAGATGACGGTGCAGCGGGTGATGATGGCTTCCGGGCGTATAAACATCACCGGCGTGGGCTACACCCCCCAGGGGCGCGCCGAACAGGCCGGTACCGAATTGGTAGAAGGCGCCCTGCTCAGCGAATTGCAGGCTGTGCTCCGGGGCGGCAGCCTGGCCGGTAATGCCCAACTGCAGCAGAATGAGGCCGGCACATGGGCCATCCAGGGCGATCCGACGGAAGCTGCGTTCCTGGTGGCCGAACACAAGCTGAGCAGCAGCGCGGCCGCGCCTGAGCGCCAGGCACGCTTTGAGCGTATCGGCGAGATCCCCTTCACCTCGCAGCGCAAGATGATGTCGGTGCTGGTGGTGGACCATGCCGACGGCGACGCGCACGTGCTCTTTACCAAGGGCGCTCCCGATGTGCTGCTGGCGCATTGCACTCACGCACGCCACGGCAAATCTACGGTGGCACTCGATGCAGCCTTGCACTCGCAGATATTAGCCGACGTGGCTGCGATGAGCGATGACGCGCTGCGCACGCTGGCCGTGGCGCGCCGCAACGTGGCAGCTGACGCGAAGGTGCCGACCGATGCTGCGGAGGCGGCCTCATTCGAACAGGATCTGGAATACCTCGGCACGGTGGGCATCATCGATCCGCCTCGCAAGGAGGCGGCCGTGGCAATCGACCAGGCCCGGCAGGCCGGCATCCGCGTGATCATGATCACCGGCGACCACCCGCGCACGGCGGTGCGCATCGCGGCAGATCTCGGCATCGTCGAGGTAGGTGCACCGGTGCTTTCGGGAATCGAACTCGACAAGCTGGACGACGCCGCCTTCACCGTAGCGGTGTTGCAGACCTCGGTGTTCGCCCGCGTGGCGCCCAGGCACAAACTACGCATCGTACACACACTACAGAACAGTGGCGATGTGGTGGCGATGACCGGTGACGGCGTCAACGATGCCCCGGCACTAAAGGCCGCCGACATCGGCGTGGCGATGGGCGTGTCGGGCACCGAGGTGACCAAGGAGGCGGCGCGGATGATCCTGGCTGACGATCACTTCGCCACCATTGTGCTGGCGGTTCGCGAAGGGCGTGGCGTGCTCGACAATATTCGCAAGTTCCTCCGCTACCTGCTGTCGTCGAATCTGGCTGAGGTGCTGACGGTGTTTGCCGGCGTGGTGGGGGCGGGTGTCATCGGTTTGAATGCCACGACTACCGGCTCGGGTGGCGCGGTAGTGCTGCCGCTGCTGGCCACGCAGATTCTGTGGATCAATCTGGTCACCGACACCGGGCCTGCGTTGGCAATGGGCGTGGACCCGATTGCCGACGACGTCATGGCCCGCAAGCCGCGCCCGCGCAGCCAGCGCATTATCGATGCCCGCATGGGACTGGGCGTGGTCGAAAGTGGCGTCGTGATGGCGGTGCTGACGCTGCTGACGCTGGACCTGTTCCTGCCCGGCGGTCTGATCGAGCCGGTTGATGCCTGGCTTGGCGCCGGCCCGCACAGCCTGGAACTGGCGCGCACCGCCGCCTTCACGGTGCTGGTGCTGACGCAGCTCTTCAACTGCTTCAACGCGCGCTCGGAGTCCGCATCCGCTTTCAGCGCCGCCTTCTCAAACCGCTGGCTGTGGGCCGCGGTAGCGTTGTCGACAGCACTGCAAGGGGCGGTCGTGCACCTGCCATTCCTCAACCTCGCCTTCGGCACTGTACCGCTCTCGGCAGGCCAGTGGTCCGTGTGTGTGATGATGGCCAGCGGCGTCCTCTGGTTCAGCGAAGGGCGAAAGCTGTTGCGACGACACTGGCGAGCATGGGCATCAAACCAACAGCAATCGCCGTCAAGGGCTTCATAGAACCTCCTGAGTAAAGAATAACGCCAGAGCAATCGCTCCAGAGGCCAGGCAGACGAAGGGTGAGCTGCAATCTTCGCGCACCGTGTCAGCACGCACCCCTTAGCAGATGACGATCACCGTTCATGTTTATCTGACAGCTGTATCAGGCTTGTAGTATGCGAGCCGACGTGTGGATGCTCCGGCTCGCTTCTCGTCGCCCTTTAAGACTTGTCCGAGGCTGCAGCCATATGGTCCATCATCATCTGCATCATGGATTGCATCATCTGCATGCGCTTTTCCATCATCTTGCGGTGCTTGCCCATGTCACCATGCATCCGGTCCTTGTCCTGCATGTCCGACTTGTCTTGCATGCCGCCTTTGTCCATCATGCCGCCAGAGCCCATTTCGCTCATCATGGCCATGCTGTTCTGCATGACCTCCATATGCTCCGCCATCATGGCGCTTCGCTCTTCCGGCGTCCTGGCCTCCATCAGCTTGTCGTGCATCGCCTGCATGGCCGTCATCTGTTCGTCCATGCGAGCCATTTGCGCGTCGGAACCGTCCATCGGCATGGACATGTTTCCAGTGGATGCGGCATCAGGACGTTTGGCGTTGTGCCCGTAGGGCATCTGTGCACATCCAGTAAGGCCAAAAGTGCTCAGGGCGGTCACGATTGCAACAGTACGAAGTGAAATCATGGGGAAAGCTCCAGTAGTCGATAGGAAGATTGAGCGTGCGGTGTTGCAAGCAGTAACTGCGATTCTGGTTGGCTGTCAACTCGATAGCTCAAACCGTATCTTTTATTAACCCACAAGAACGAAGGTGTCTGTGCGGCAGCGAACTTAGGTGGTTCGCTCTGAATATGTGGTATTTCCTCAGCGTTGCGCAAATCAGACCGGTCCTTCTGCAATACGCAGCTGCCTCGAAACCACCCATAATCTCGCTCTCGGAAAACAGATTGTCAAATAATTGGTGGCTTCGGATTGATCGACGTCAGTTTGTGGCGCGTTCCATTTCGGAATGGGGCCCTGAAACTGGACAGAAGTTTCCGCAGTGTATCGGTCTTTTTCTCAACGATCTCTTTCAGACCATATTGAGTCAGGCGCCTGGTTGTTTCGGTTTGAGATAATCCTTCCGTTGACGAGACGAGATGCTTTTCGATCTCCAGTAAAGGCAGCGTTTTGAGATCGTCGTGCGCCCTGAACGTCGAACTCAATTTCAGTTTGGGAATCTCGTCCGTTCTTACAGTTATCAAAACCATGGTTGCGTTTCCTGTGTCAGCAAAGAATCTGCGCCGAAAGTGTCGGTTCGTCTGTCTGTTAGCGCACATCCAGTTACAAGCGAGCGAGTTCCAATGGTTGCGTCTCTTGCGGAGTCGCCGGGATGCAAGCTAGCTCGATGTCTTCAAGGACGAGCCCTTACCTCTGCGACCTGCTTTGGGCGCTCGTGGTGCCGTCCAATCCTATTGTGCTTGTATTCGCACCTGTATTGGTCAGCGCATGCGTGGCACGTGCCGCGACACTTTCTTCGTCGGTCGGGATGACCAACCCATCGACATCCGATGCCGTAGAACTGATGCGTGTTGCGTTGCGATCATTCGCGGCAGCGTCAAGTGTGACTCCCATCCACCCGAGACGTTCACAGATGAGAAGACGGGCAAGTGCGGAGTTCGCACCGATTCCTGCCGTAAAAAACGATGGCGTCGAGTCCACCGATCGCAGCTTTGAGAGCGGCCAGTACACTGGCGGCGTGATAGCTGAACAGCTCGATCGCCTCGCGTGCCTCTGGTGCAGCACTCGCCTGCAGAACCGCCATGTCGTTGCTGATTCCTGACACGCCAAGCAGCCCAGATTCTTCATACAGAAGGTGTTCGAGTTCTGCTGCTGTCATGCCCTTGCTATCCATCAGGTACAGCAGCACGACAGGGTCGATTGCGCCGCAGCGCCTGCCCATCATCAGCCCGTCCAACGCGGTAAAGCCCGTACTGGTGGCTACGCTGCGACGGGCCTTCATGGCGCATTGCCCAGATGAGCGACGATCACACGGTCCTCGGCCCGTTCGCCGAGTTGCTTGGGCAAGATGTCTGAGATGTAGTCGTAGGACAGTCTGTGAAACCGATAGCGGATGACACCCGGGGTGTTCGCGACGCCCACGACCAGCGCGACCTTTTGTTCAGAATACTCATGTCTATTTCACATAGGTACCGGGCGCATCGCATAGTGCCGCGTACTGTCCTGCACGAGTACCCACGGACGGCGGGACAACGAGCTGCTCCAATTGTCCGTCGAGCCAACCAGTAAAGGCGGGCCACCATGAACCCTCTTCCGGTTCGGTTTCGGCAAACCTTTGGGCTGCATCGCGGGACGCAGCGTCCGACGGCGTGTAGGCGATTCGAAAGTGGCGGTGGCGGTGCCCGGGTTCGGATACGATGCCGGCGTTGTGCCCACCGCTGGTCAGCACAAAGGTCACATCAGCATCGGCAAAGAAGTGCAGTTTGTAGACTAATCGCCATGGCGCCACGTGGTCGTCTTTGGTGCCGACTGAAAAGACCGGAACGCGGATGTCGGAGACGGCGATGGCCTTTCCGTCTACCTGATAACGCCCCTCCGCCAGATCATTGTCAAGGAACAGCCAGCACAGATATTCGGAATGCATCCGCGCTGGCATGCGCGTCGCGTCGGCATTCCTGGCCATCGAGTCGAAGGCATCGCCGCGCTTGCCCAGGAGATAGTCGCGTATCGCGGGTGCCCAGATCAGATCGAGGGCACCCAACAGCGCGAAGGCCCCGGCCATCTGTGCCGAGGACAGAAAACCCGTCTGCACCATCATGTCCTCAATCAGCGTGACCTCAGAGTCATTGATGAAGAGTTGTAATGTCCCAGCCTCGGAGAAATCCGTCTGTGCAGCAAGGAATGTCACCGTCGCCAAGCGATTGTCCCCGTCGCGCGCCATGGCTGTCGCCGCAATCGAGAGCAGTGTGCCACCCAGGCAGTAACCGACAGCGTGAATCCTTGTCGCCTGCGTGATCGCCAGGACGGCGTCCATGGCCTCCATGATCCCAAGGTGGCGATAGTCCTCCATGCCGAGATTGCGATCCCCGGCATCGGGATTCTTCCAGGACACGATGAACACGGTGTAACCCTGATCCACCAGAAACCGAACCAGTGAATTATCTGGCGACAGGTCGAGGATATAGTACTTCATGATCCAGGCAGGAACGATCAGGATCGGCTCTGGGTGCACATTTTCTGTAGTCGGCGTGTACTGGATGAGTTCAATCAGATGGTTGCGAAAGACGACCTTGCCAGGGGTGATTGCCAGATTGCGCCCGACCCGAAGGCTTGCGGGCCCGCTGGCTGGACCATGCCAGCATTTTGGCAGAGATCCTCGACAAGATACTTTGCACCACGAATCAGATTCTGACCGTTTTCGGCCGCCGTCGCCGAGATCACGTCCGGATTGGTTAGGGTGAAATTGGATGGGGCGGTCGTATCGACGATCAGGTCTGCCACGAAGGCCAACAGGTTTTCGTGAGGTGGCGCTACACCATGCACACCGGTCATGGCATCCCGCCACCACTGGCCGTTCTGCAGATGAGCCTGCGACCAAACATTGAAGGGGTATCTCTGCCAGCCATCGCCGGAAAAGCGCCTGTCGGACGGCGTGTCAGGGGATTCCGAGACCGGTCCGATGCGAAGGGGGGCGGCACAGAGCGCCTGGCCGTTGCGCAGCGCCGACTCCATCAGTTGCAATTGTTTGCCGGGTGACATGGCCTGGATGGACCGCCCAGTCCATCCAGGCTTCACCGAGCTCTGATGGCGCAAGCCCTGAGGTGGCTTTGGCAACACCTGCGTGATCAGCACGGTCCATTGCTTCGTAGGGTGTCGGCTGAATCGCCTTGGCAGGGCTCGACGCAGATGCCTCAGCCGCTACGACCGGTGGGGTCTTGACCGAAAGTTTCGGTGCGGCTTCGTTGTTTTGAGACTGGTCCAACATGAAATCTCCTTCAATGGGTGGAGTGTGAAGGTCCATCGGTTCTGGCAATCCTAATGCTTCCATTGCAGTGCAACACTGCTCTGCATTAGTGACCCGGACGTCAGGGAGCTATGGAGAGAATTCAATTGATGCGCAGTGTTGATGAGTTACAAAGTGTTCAGTGCCATGCAACCAGGTCTTGCTAGTACTGTAAGTATATGTATGGGACATACAAAAATAGTAGTGGGAACTAAAGGGCAACTGGTCGTCCCCGCAGAAGTTCGCAAGCGTTGTCATCTGGACGAGGGCACCATCATGATTTTTATCGAATCAGACAACAGTTTGATTCTGATGAACCAAGAGCAGCTGAACGCTCGCGTGAGAGCTGAGATCGGATGAATGGCACTTCACTTGTTGATGAACTGATGGCAGAGCGAAAGCAGGCAGCTGCCAATGAAGATGACGATAAAGAGTGACGGTATGCCTGTAGTTGTATATTGTTAAAGCTTTAATTGCATCTTCTGACTGGAATCCGCCGGACTGTCGAGCGATTTGTTTGAGTAGGCGTTTGTGCCCGGGGCAACAGCATCAAGCGAATGGAGAAGCTCGATCGCAAGATCAAGGCGTGGATCGAGACGCATCATCGCTCGCAGGAAAGCGGCTTCGTCATAGCCAAGAAGTGGTCACTCCCACGGTAAGAACAAAGAGTGATTTTGGCTTGTTCACTGTTCCACTACGGAGAAGTAAACATGGCAGTAACTGTGACTGGCATCCTGAAGAATGGTCTTTGGCTAACATTTCCGCCGCTGCTTTTTAGTTTGAGCCTTATGCGCATAGTTCCAACTGCCTTGACACCCGCCCAATTCAATAAAGGTATTCCGGATGTAGTAGTGAATGGCGAGATCATTGGGCGGGTTTTAGTATTTGCGATGCCAGCGTTTTTTACTATTGGAATAACCACCAAAACTCAACAACGGGGGTTAGCTTTGTATCTGGCTGGGGTAATGCTTTACTTCCTGTCGTACGGCACGCAGAATTTTTTCCCTGACAGCGCTTGGAGTAACAGCGTGATCGGATTCACTGCTTCAGCTTTCACTAATGTGTTTTGGATGATTGGACTTGGCATGCTGGGTGAAAAGTTCTACTTTCCTGCACGCTTGCACTATCGCCCCATTCTTTACATTACTCCGGTAGTTTTTTTTATTGCCTTGCATGTCATTCACGCAGTTATTTATCATCAGCAAAGTTTATAATGGCGCGTGAATTCATATGCAGAACCCATTCTTGAAGAATGGGTTCTTCCACGCTGCAATTGCCCGGTAATTGGTCGCGTCGGGGCGTTGTCTTTCGACGGAGCCGATACAGACGGGACGCCGGATCGAGTCGATCTGTCCCAGGCCGGAAAGATGGCACTTCGTATCGAATCTGCCCATTGGCTGCCATTCACTGCAGTTCAGACTCTGTCGATCGTAGCCTGCGGCGTCGTCTGGCATACACGCTTTCGCCTCCTTCGGATATCTCTCGGTTACTGATGCGCTCGAGAACGGAACTGGCAGGTTGGACGTCACGATGCTCTCATGGCGGAACTTTGGGGCTCATGGCGCAACGATGCGGTCGCCGCGAACCGCAAAGCGACCCTTGAACTGGATGGGCAGTGGATCGCCACCCAGCGGCGCTTCGGCTGCGCCCTGGCTTTGCGCGTGGATGTGCAGGTGCGGCTCGCCGGTGTTGCCTGAGTTGCCCACCGAACCGAGCCAGTCACCTACGGCGACGTTGTCCCCTGCATGTACCTTCATGCTGTCTGGCTGCAGGTGGCCGAGCAGCACATCCGCCTCGGCGCAGCGCAGCATCACATGGTTGCCGGCCAAGTGATCACGGTCCACCTCTGGTACTTGCATGTCGGGCAGTCCGTCCACGGCAATGACCACATGACCCGCGCAAGGCGCTAGCACGCGCGCGCCGTAGATGCGATAGGCGCGAGGGTCGGCAGGCTGTATGCCTCGGGCACGAAGCCCGAATCCGTCCAGCTCCACGAAATCGACGCCATAGGATTGCCCACGCCACGCGCGGTAGCGAGGAACGCCGGCGTCGAGTGTTTCGAGATGCGCGTTGGTGCTGATGTTGCTTCCGCCATTAACGACGAGATAGCGACCTGGTTCCAGAGGGAACGCCACACTCACGCCTTTCACGGTCGAGGGTGTGCGGCTTCGCAAGGCAGTCACGGTGCCGTAAGTGGAAGTAGTACCGAGAGCAATGAAAGCAGCCAAGACTACCCAGGCGCTCCAGTTCGCTGGCAATGCGGACATAAAAGGGCGAACGCGGCACCAACTCAGCCATGCCGCAACTCCTAGCACTACCCCGAACAGCCAGGGCGCCCACCAGGGCGGCAGTATCCAGATGCCGCGTAATGCCATCACCCCCAGCGCCGCAGCGCTGCCCAGGCACTGAAAGGTGAATCCCAGCCGGCTGCGAGCAGGTAGAAGCACAATCCAGGCGACAAGAATCAGCGGCCCGGCAAACTGAAGTGCGTATAGCCAGATCATGTTTCCACGCAGTCTGGTTCGGTCGAGGCTGAGTTGGTGTGCATGGGTGTTCCCTATTGCCTGGTGCGATATGACGGAAAGTGGAACGGTGTGCGTCGTTCGGGAGGTGTCGCAAATATGGGGGTCGCCATTGTAATATTGTTCGATCCAGCTGAGAAAGGGAGCTGGTTGATCGGATCAGCATAATCCAGGATCCAGGAAGGCGGGCTGATCGAGGTTAGCAACGCCGCGCTGCATCAGAGGGTCTGAAAAGCCAAGGGGTGAAAAGCTTATGCAGCCAACGCTTGTCAGTACGGGCGGGACGGCTTTGATACAAGCTGAATCTCATTGACCTGGTTCGTCCGTGCAAAGAACTCTCTCTCAGGAGCTTTCACCCGCGACTCTGCATCGCGGCGATACTGCTGGCCGGCACGTTATCGAGCGCGTGCCATGTGCTGCGGCATCGCCGGATCCTACGTTTCTCCTCAGACTTGCTGCCCGAAGCCATCCCTGACTGATGCGAGTTAAGGACGGATGCCCGGCGACCGTGCAGGCTACAGATAAAACTCTGTTATGTCGTTCGATAGACGAGATCATGGCATGAACCTTCCCTTTACAATCGACGGTTTTCTAGCGATTTTCAGCGCCTATAACGCTGCAATCTGGCCCTTTCAAATCGTCGCTTTCGGCCTCGGTCTTGTAGTCGTCACGGCCGTTTTCGCTCCCCGAAACGGGCTGGTGCGGCTTGCATTTTCCTCACTGGCAATCCTTTGGACGTTCACCGGGATCGGGTATCACCTGTTGTTTTTTGCCAGAATCAATCCGATTGCACCTGTATTTGCAGCGCTTTTCGTCCTTCAGGGCCTCCTGTTTCTGGCAGGTGCGTTTCGTCCCAGCGACGTATGGCTGCAACTTGGGCACGATTTTCGGTCCATCGCGGGACTGGCGACGATCACTTATTCACTGGCGATCTATCCCGTTTTGGGAATATGGGCCGATCATGGATTGATGGCCGGGCCCATTTTCGGCGTGGCGCCGTGTCCTACCACAATATTTACGATCGGAATTCTGCTGATCTCACGTGGGCGCGGGGTAATCTGGTTGTCAGTCATTCCATTCCTGTGGTCCCTGATCGGTTTGGCTGCAGCGATCCAACTTGGCATCCTTGAGGATCTGGCGATGCCTGTTGCAGGTGCGATCTTGGCAGCGGTCCTGACATTGGAGGCCGTACGATATCGATCGGCCCGTCGCAACACCGCGCGGGCCGCCAGATAAGAAACCGCACATCCCCGCGTAGAGAAGCAACGCCTGATAACCCGCCCGTCGATCAGCGCGCCGCAGGCAACTGGAGGATCCCCATTCGAAATCGCAACCTCACAAAGCAAAGCAGCATATGATGAACGCCAACGACGCCGTGTCCGCCCAGCACCAGACTCTGACGCCCGCCGGTTGGAACGGCATAAGGTGACCGGCCGCCACGGTGTCTCCAACTGCTATGATGCCTTCGTCCAAAATGCCGACTTCGGCGCGCTTTTCACGAACGACAAGCCGGCCATTCTCGCCTTCCACACCTGCCCGTGGCTGATCCATCAGCTGACCTATCGACGCAATAACCATGACAATATTCACGTCCGCAGCTGCAAGGAAGCAGATACGTTGATTTGCAGGCTGACTTGCCAGCATCAATTTCGGCAATCGTCTAGGTGGTCATTGAACCGCCGCGCCTATCCCGATCTGTACCGTTGTGCAGTACTGCTGGACCTCAGTAAAACACAAGCTTGTATTAAACAGGCTGCACTTGCCTCTGCGACATGCTACGGGACTAACTTGACGTGCTTGTTTTTTTTCTCCCTTTTCGCCAACTTTTTTTCTTTTTGCGTTAGCAAAGGTTTTGATTTCGTCTCTTTGTTACCTTTCTGTTCTTTAGACATGGTGGAATCTCTGTTTATTGCAAGTCGGCAGGTAAGCGTGCGAATGTTTCAGTGATGCAGGACCGGCGCTATCACTGCGTGGCAATATAGCCCAGCAACCGTCTTCGATGTACTGAATACGGTTGCACGAGAATTTTTGATTAAGTGCGGTAAAGTTAGCCGCTGACCCTTTAGAGGGTTTTAACTTTTCGACACAGATGGGTGCCAGTACAGAGATGAAAGCTACGCTGGTTTGCTCATCGGCCTGTTGTATCGCTGTAGCGTCAAATATCCAACCGCCCCAGGCAAAGTCAGAAACCACCGCTAGAAAAATCCCCGAGAATATGCCTTGGAGTATTAGAGCCAGTGATTCACCTCCAAGATGAGCGAGTCGTACCATGGTTTCTCTCTACGTGCTGACAGGGAAGGCACAAACGCCAACCAGATTCGGCAACGCACAGGTGACTATGGAAGCATCTAGTTCTAAAAGCAACATAAATTCAGAATCTTTTCAGTGTCCAGAAACTTGTGGTGATTTTGTAATCAGCGTTTCGGGGTAGGCATTCGACTCTCTAGCCAACGGTGCCAATTATTTTAGCTCAACTGGGGTTGGCATTATTCATTTCTGGAAGAACTGTTGTGTCAACGCCACTCGATTTGACATGCAACCTTCTTCCTCAGGAAACATGATGCGTTTTGCTATCTGACATGCAGAGGGTGACCCTTGTTCGAAGCCACAATACGTTTCAATGTTTGGCTACTTGATATGTTCACGTCTCTTGCCGCTTGAGTGCTTTGTCCTGGGCGAGATTGGCTAGACGTCGCGTTTATGGGCTGCGAGTAGCCAGACGGGTGTGGATACCGATCAGTCTGTCCAGATAGCGACAGAATACCTATCTATTTTCATTTGCCACTTGTTTTGAATATTTCAGACGGAACTATCCCGACACGAGGATGAAGCGTGTTTGTCACCACGCCTGATTACTTGCGAAAATCCAACTATTCAATAGGTGTGTCAACATGAAAATTCGTCCGCTGCATGATCGCGTGGTCATCAAACGCATGGAAGAGGAACGTACCAGTGCCGGTGGCATCGTCATTCCTGACTCCGCTACTGAAAAGCCTATTCGTGGTGAAGTTATCTCGGTTGGCAAAGGCAAACTGTCGGACTCTGACGAGCTCCGTCCGTTGGACGTCAAAGCAGGAGATGAAGTGCTGTTTGGCAAGTATTCCGGCACCGAAATCAAGATTGACGGTGAAGAATTCCTGGTGATGCGTGAAGACGACATCATGGGTGTGGTGGATAAATAATCGGCCTAAGGCTGTCTTGCTACAAATTATAGGAATACATTCGAATGAGTGCAAAAGAAGTACGCTTTTCAGACTCGGCTCGTAATCGCATGTTGGCAGGTATCGATATCCTGGCCAATGCCGTTAAGGTGACGTTAGGACCCAAGGGCCGCAACGTTGTATTGGCCAAGTCCTATGGCGCGCCTACCGTCACCAAGGACGGAGTCTCGGTAGCAAAAGAAATTGAGCTCAAAGACAAGTTCGAGAATATGGGCGCACAGATGGTCAAGGAGGTTGCCTCGCAAACGTCCGATATTGCAGGTGACGGGACCACGACTGCTACTGTTCTAGCTCAGATCATTGTGCGAGAAGGCGTCAAATCTGTCGCTGCCGGCATGAATCCGATGGATCTGAAACGAGGCATCGACAAGGCGGTTATCGCCGCCACTGCGGCGCTAGTGTCCATGTCAAAGCCCTGCAACGATGCCAGGGAAATCGCCCAGGTGGGCACTATTTCTGCGAATAGCGATGAATCCATCGGAAAAATCATTGCGGAGGCGATGGGTAAAGTAGGCAAAGAAGGCGTTATCACCGTTGAAGAAGGCAAATCTTTGGAGAACGAACTGGAAGTCGTAGAGGGTATGCAGTTCGACCGTGGTTATCTGTCGCCTTACTTCATCAATAATCAGGAGAAGATGTCAGTTGAGCTCGAAGAGCCGTATGTGTTGCTTTATGACAAGAAAATTTCCAATATTCGTGATTTACTTCCTGCACTGGAGGCGGTCGCAAAATCAGGAAAACCATTATTGATCGTTGCTGAGGATATAGAAGGCGAGGCATTGGCCACCTTGGTTGTTAACAGTATGCGTGGCATTCTAAAAGCTTGTGCCGTCAAAGCACCTGGGTTTGGTGATCGTCGCAAAGCGATGCTGCAGGATCTGTCTATCCTGACTGGCGGTCAGGTCATCTCCGAGGAGGTGGGCTTGTCTCTGGACAAAGTCACCTTGGATGATATGGGTACCGCTAAGCGTGTCACCATAGATAAGGACAATACTCTCATCATTGATGGGGCCGGCAACAAAGCCGATATTACCGCGCGCGTTAATCAAATTCGTACCCAGATCGAGCAGGCCACGTCTGACTATGATAAAGAAAAAATGCAGGAGCGAGTTGCGAATTTGGCAGGCGGCGTAGCGGTTATCAAGATAGGCGCTGCGACTGAAGTCGAAATGAAAGAGAAAAAGGACCGTGTCGACGATGCATTGCATGCAACTCGTGCAGCAGTAGAGGAAGGCATCGTACCTGGTGGGGGAGTTGCACTAGTACGTGCTATTGATGCCATCGACAAAGTCAAGGGTGATAACCACGATCAGAACGTTGGTATTGCCATCGCACGTCGTGCGATGGAAGAGCCATTACGCCAGATCGTCGCTAATGCGGGTGATGAACCGTCCGTTGTGGTTGCCAAAGTCCGTGATGGTAAGGGTAATTTTGGTTATAACGCCGCTACGGGCGAATACGGCGACATGATCAAAATGGGTATTCTCGATCCAACCAAAGTGACTCGCTATGCATTGCAAAATGCGGCATCGGTTGCAGGTTTGATGGTCACTACCGAAGTGATGATCGCTGACAAGGCCCAGCCTGAATCTGTTGGATCGGGCGGTGGCATGTCCAACATGGGTGGTATGGGCGGCATGATGTAGTTTGCTCTCGTAACAACTCAATTCTGTCTGAATTAAAAAAGCCTCGCCTGGTGCGGGGCTTTTTCCTTTATCATAACAATTGACGAATAGCAGTATCGATTGTCGAGCGCCCGTCGCGTACACCGCGACCAAACATGGTGGCGAGCAAGAGCATGCCGAGGCACGCCAGACGTGAGGTTGCCAAGAGTTCGCGTACGCTCATTGGACTCAATGCCAAACAACAATACCCAAGTCTGTCGCAGTACAGCGCACATGCGTTGTCGGTGTCAGTAGGCAACACTCTGTCAGTCAGGTTCAAGCCCGATTGCATAGCGCGCCCATTGGGTGCGGCTCGACGGATTCTGGTAGTCGATTATAACAGCGACGCCGCCAAAGTCCACATCCGAATGCTACGTGGCTGGGCCACGTAGCGCAGTCTGCGAACGAAGGGCTTGCGGCTCTCGGACAGACGGCGGAGTTAGATCCGGACATCGTTCTGCTGGACATCGGCATGTCCGGGATGGACGGCTACGAAGTGGCGACAAGGCTGCGTGCGCAGTCGGTAGAACGCTACATCATCGCGCTCACCGGATACCATTGAATTGAAGAGCGGCCACGTACTGCCGGCTTCGACGATCATCTGATCAAACTACTGAGCACTGTTCGGCTGAAACAGGCACTGGCGATCACCGATGAGAGGATCGCAGGATTTCCTTATGACAACTGCGATGCAGCACCGGTGCCTAATTCGATGATCTCTGCCGTGAGAGCTTCTTTCCGGACCCGGCGCAGAGTGGCGTTGAACGTCTCGAGTTCGCGTGCAATCTGGCTGCTCGCGGCGGGCATGACTTCCATCCGGGCCTCGTTTTCGGCAGCAAAGACGTGCGGGGTCGCTCTGCAGACCAGTGCATATACGTATTCCATGCCCAGAGTGTCGACCAGATCGTCGAGGGGAGCCTGGGTAAGCGAACGTTCACCGGTGACTGGCGGCAGGTCGGACACGTCAATCGGAAAGATTGCCTGTCACATCACCGTCGGGCGCCCTGAATCACTACCAGTGAGCAGTAGCACGCTCCGGTTCGGATTAGCAATGCAGTGCAATGCCAGACTGATGCAGGTTAGAGACAAATGTCCCGCATCCTTGCAGGCTGCGGGGCACCCCTTGAAAGGAAAGCTGCAATGCTGCGCCCCTTGGTCCTGATCTGCTGTCTGTCGTCCGCCCCAGCAAGTGCGGAAACGTCGAGTCTGAGCATCGGGCAGGATCGCTACGAGGTCGGGGCCTCGCTGGAGTTCGAGGGGCCTGCGGTGGACGATCTGTTCATGGCCGGAAACCGGGTGGCAGTGAAGGCACCAGTCGCAGGCTCAGCGCTCGTGGCCGGACGGCGCGTGGCGGTCGAGGCGACGGTGGCGGGTGATCTGTTCGCGGCAGGTTATGAGGTTTTGGTCAGTGGCGCGGTGGGCGGCGATGCCTCGGTCACGGGCTATGAAGTAACCGTCGGACCGGTTGCCGGAAATCTGCGGGTGGCAGGGTCAGAGGTCGCACTCGGCTCTGTCGGTGGCTATGCGCTTGTCGTGGGGCCCGAAGTCACTATGAACGGCGCGATTGAAGGTGATGCGGTGTTGGTGACTGACAAGATAGAGTTCGGGGCGGGAGCAAGCGTCGCTGGAGCGCTGACGATTTATGCGAACAAGCCAGAAAGCGTTGTGGTGCCGACATCCGTAGCACCAGCGGATCGGGTCAGGATCGAAGTGCGAAAAAATTATAACGAGGAAGTCTGGTCGGAATCCATGCCGGTCACGGTGCCAATCTGGCGCGTTGTCATGGGTTTCCTGATGGGCGTTCTCATATCCGGTTTATTAGCTGCACTGGTGATCGCAGTGGCTCCAAAGGCTGTGCAAAGCTGGCGCGAGTTGGCACTGGCGCATCCGGGTCGCGCGATAGGGTCTGGGTTTCTGGTGACATCGGCACTGGCCGGCTCAGGGTTTGTGCTGATGTTGACCATCATCGGAGTGCTTCTGTTGCCGATCATGCTGATCATTACGCTTCTGGCGATTTTTGCGGGCTATTCACTAGGCTCTTATGTATTGGGTGTTGGATTGTGGCTAGCCATTGGCCAATCCGGACCCGAAAGGCTGCCGGGCAAGTTCGGACTGGCCTGTCTGGGAGCCTTCGTCGCCGGGTTGGCGTGGCTGGTTCCAGTGGCAGGGTGGTTTTTTGTGCTGGCTCTGACTCTGCTTGGCATCGGTACGCTGGCTGCATTTGTTCTGCCCGGCGGACTTTTGCTGCGTCGCGAAGTCGACGTCGCCTCAAGGCCGCTAATTCGCGTTGAAAAGGAACTCGACTGATGGTCAACCGACGCAATTTACTGATCGGCGGCGCTGTGGTTATCGCAGGCGCAGGGTCCGTGTTGAAATCCTGGCGTTTGCGGCAGCGTTCGCCGATGGCGCAGACGATTCTGACTCCCTGGTTCGCGCGCTCTGTGCTTGCCGATCATGTTATGGACTATTCTGGTCAGCAGCACCGTCTTGTTGACGTCCGAGTTCAGATCACACTCCGAGGCATTGACGTCGTCCCGACGGTGGGCCTACGTCACCTGGTTTCACTTGTACAAAGCTCATGACGAACGGGATGGTTTGGACGGCGTTGGGCATCGGTCTCGTCGTGGCCACCGGCATAGGACTGGTCGCTCTCGGAAGCTTGCGCTGGCGGATCGCTACGCAGGCGCAGATGGCGCAGCTTGAAGCTGCACGGATGCCAGTACCTTTAAATCACTACGACGTGCGTGAAACCGACAGCTTGCCCGCGCCGGTTCAGCGCTACTTCCGTGCGGTACTGAAAGACGGGCAGCCGATTATCACTGCCGCAACGTTCGAGCTCGCTGGCACGATCAACATGTCGGCCAAAGGCGACCAATGGAAGCCCTTCACCTCGACACAGCGGGCCGTCATCCACCGCCCGGGCTTCCTGTGGAACGGCCAGGTGGCCATTCTGCCGGGTCTGGCCGCACATGTGCACGATAGCTACATCGCTGGCGTGGGAACGTTGCACGCGGCGATGCTGGGCCTGTTCACGGTAGCCGATGTGCAGGGTGGCGGCGAGATCGCCCGCGGCGAACTCATGCGTTACTTCGCCGAGATGGCGTGGTACCCCACCGCGCTACTACCCAGTCAGGGCGTGCGTTGGGAGGCTGTGGACGACCACTCGGCCAATGCCACGCTGGAGGACGGCCTGATCAGTTTGACCTTGCTGTTCAGGTTCGATGACGCGGGGCTGATTACGTCCGTCCACGCCGACGAGCGTGGTTCCGGGGTGGGCAAGGATATGGTCATGCTTCCTTGGGACTGCAGCGTCTCGAACTATCAGCTGCGTCATGGGATGATGGTGCCGACCCGCGGCGGGGCCGCCAAAGGGGGCAAGCCTTACTTCATGGGCGATCTGACGTCGCTGGTCTACGAGTTCTCGCCATGAAGCATCTGCCGGACTGGTCGGAATCGTGAACTGGCTGTACGCAGCTCAGTTCGCTGGAACGCGATCATCTGAAAGACATCCATGTGAAACTACGCTGCGCCGAAACAGCACATCGACTCACCCTGAGTCCAGGTTTGATTTGTGGGATGGATACAATGGTTGATGCTGGGCATCTTGAAAGTAGAGGCTCGGCTGACTTCGTTCGCACAGCCACTTTGATCTATCTTCTCTGCTTTGGTCTCCGTTTCATCGACGTGTTTGTAGTTCGGTCTGACGAGTGGTTCGGCGAGCAAGTACTTACGAAAGTGCTGGGACTAGCCATCGTGGTCACGTACGCCATTTGGTCCGGCTTTAGTCTAACACGCATTGGTTTTCGCAAGACCTCTACCGCCTCAGCGATCGGGATTGGTATCGGCTTTACTGCCCTTGTCATGAGCGCGACATTCCTTATCCAGTTTCTGCTTCTCACAGCACAAGGGGATGTACCAAAATTTACCATTGATATTCAGGGTTTTGCACTCGGTCAGCAAGCTGATGACCAGAATGATCTTGTCTCTTCAATCGGTCTCCTTACCTCCAACCTGGTGAACGCCCTGATGGAGGAAAGCCTGTTTCGCGGCCTGCTGATTACCCACCTGGTGGTTGCTATGTCCAGCATGCGGGCTAACGTCATTCAGTCCATCTTGTTCGGGGTTTGGCACATCGTCTGGCCGCTACGGGCCTTCCATGATGGCGATATGACCTTCGGCGCGGCAATGTCTTACGGTGCAGGCTATACCCTCGTTGCGACCATGATGGGGTTTGTCTGGGGTTGCTTTTTCATCTGGTTTCGTAGTTTATGGGTTAGCATTCTTGCCCATACGTTTCACAATACGGCGTTTAATGCCTTTCACATTACAACGGCGACTGGCACATCGGGCGTGGCGTTTTTTACCACCGTTGAGGCCCTTGTATTCCTAGCCCTGCTGCCAGTGGTGCGTCGTTTCAGAAGATGAGATGACTCATGTTGACATTTTGCATGCTGCCCATCAAGTGGTGAAGATAACCTTGAACGCCTTGGTTTCGGCAGCATTGCCGAAAGTCTCATAGGCGGACTTTTAATCTCAACCGGATCGGATAGGCCGTAACATGCTGGCGTTCAGGCAAGCAACTCGGTGAACAGAACGCTCGAGGCGTTGTTTTTCGTCGCCTATCGGTACGATGTCAGCATAGTCCGTCTTCAGAATCTAGACATTGCTAATGTACCTTTCTATAGTCTGCTTAGAGGAGAGGCTGTGTGAAAACGCAAGGAAGCGTATAATCGTCCACTAGTTGTTGGAAGTGGAGATTGTTATGAAGCGCTTCGTGGAAGAACATGATCGAACACAGACTGTTCTGTTTCCAGAGCGACTCGATGACTATATAGCTGCAGAGAATCCCATTCGTGTTGTTGACGCATTCGTAGAGGGATTAGACCTTAAGGAAGTTGGATTTGTTCGCGTGATTCCGAAAGCTACTGGTCGCCCTGGCTATCACCCTTCTACACTGCTAAAGATGTACCTCTACGGGTATCTGAATCGCATCCAATCCAGTCGTCGTCTGGAGTTGGAAGCCAACCGAAATGTAGAACTGATGTGGCTGATCGGTCAGTTGGCACCAGATTTCAAGACTATTGCTGATTTCAGGAAAGACAACGGTAAAGCCATCAGGCAAGTATGCAGGGAGTTCGTTGAGATATGCCGCCGACTGGAATTGTTTTCCAGTTCGATGATTGCTATTGATGGCAGTAAGTTTAAAGCGGTCAATAGCAGACGCAATAATGATACTGCAGCAGTCATGAAGCGCAGAATCGAAAGAGTCGAAAAGAACATCGATAAGTATCTGAAGTTGCTTGATGAAACGGATACCGGAGAGAGCAACGACAAGAAACTGTCTGAGATCGATCTCAATGAAAAGTTGGCTGGCTTGAAGCAAGAAATGGAGCGACTCAAAGAGCGAGAGAAAGCAGTTCTGGCGGATCCGGATAAACAGATTTCTAGAACAGATCCGGACGCCAGGCTTTTGCAGAAGGGCCGGATGGGAATGCTTGTCGGCTATAACGTTCAAACTGCAGTTGATACAAAATACAAGCTAATAGTGGCGCACGATGTGACTACTGCCCTGACAGACAGGGATCGATTGTCTCCAACCACTAAGCTAGTACAGGATGCGCTCAAACAGAAAGAGCTAACAGTCTTAGCGGATCGTGGGTACTACAGTGGAGCAGAAATCAGTAAGTGTTATGAGTCTGGTGCCAAAGCATTAGTGCCGAAGAATTACACGTCTGGCAATAAAGCGGCCGGGCTGTATGATAAAGCTGATTTTACCTACGACAAAGAGAACGACATTTATACGTGCCCTGCTGATGAGGTACTGACGAGAAGATTTGAAACTACCGATAGAGGCGTGAACGTAACTTGTTATTACGCTGCGCAGCAGGTCTGCAGGGATTGCAAATTGAAATCAAAGTGCACCGTTGGAGTGACGCGTCGAGTTCGTCGTACACAATACGAGGACTTGCTTGATACCATGGCGGAAGATCTTAAGAATGTCCCTGAAGCTGTTGTGCTCAGAGCAAGTACCGTTGAGCACCCTTACGGGACAATCAAGACATGGATGGGCAGCCAGCATTTCTTGATGAAACGTCTCAAGAACGTGCGAACAGAGATGAGCCTCCATGTATTAGCCTACAACATGAAGCGAATGATAAATATTCTGGGTGTTGGACCGTTAGTTGAGGCGATACGGACGTAGGGGGAAACTCTTGC
>RCMY010001842.1_pt1 | contig 19559 bp, 17 predicted proteins | sample 2041341 | NCBI WGS metagenome assembly RCMY01 (sample SAMN09708234, study PRJNA481090) | Marine sediment metagenome, whole genome shotgun sequencing project. | reverse complement strand
GCGCTGGAGAAGGCAGGCGATGGCGTGCCTGAGCTGGCGCTGCGCTTCGACCTGACGGTGCCGCTGGCGCGGTATGTTGCCGAGCACGAGCACGACCTGACGTTCCCGTTCCGCCGCTATCAGATGCAGCGCGTCTACCGCGGCGAGCGTGCACAGCGGGGCCGGTTCCGCGAGTTCTACCAGTGCGACATCGATGTGATTGGCAAGGACGCGCTCTCGGTCCGTTACGACGCCGAGATTCCGGCCGTGATCCACGCGGTGTTCTCCGAGCTGGCGATCGGCAGGTTCACCATCCAGCTCAACAACCGCAAGTTGATGCGCGGCTTCTTCGAGGCGCAGGGCGTGGTGGATAGTGACCTGCAGGCGCGGGTGCTGCGCGAGGTCGACAAGATCGACAAGCGCGGGTCCGACCAGGTGCGGGAGACGCTGACTGGCGCCGATTTCAGCCTGCCGGAACCAGCGGTGGACGAGATCCTGGCGTTCGTCGGAGTCCGATCCACCTCGCACGCTGATGCGCTCACGCAGCTGGACACCGTCGGCGAAGCCAACGAGGCGCTGCGCGAGGGCGTCGCCGAGTTGCGAGAGGTCCTGGACCTGGTGAAGGCACTGGGGATCCCGGAATCCGACTACGCGCTCAACTTCTCCATCGCGCGTGGACTGGATTACTACACAGGCACGGTGTACGAGACCACGCTGGACGATTACCCGCAGATCGGTTCGATCTGCTCGGGTGGCCGCTACGAGGATCTCGCCAGTCACTACACCAAGTCGAAACTTCCCGGTGTCGGCATCTCCATCGGGCTGACGCGGTTGTTCTGGCAGTTGCGCGAGGCCGGACTGGTCGAGACCGCTGCCAGTTCGGTGCAGGTACTGGTCACCCAGATGGATACCAGCTCGCTGCCGCTATGTCTGGCCATCGCCAATGACCTGCGCCATGCCGGCCTGAACACCGAAGTGGTGATGGAGGCCTCCAAGCTGGCACGCCAGTTCAAGTACGCCGACCGCGCAGGCATCCGGTTTGTCGTGGTGCTGGGTGAAGACGAGATCGCCAAGGGGACGGTGACGGTGAAGGATCTGCGGCGCGCCGACCAGTTCGAGGTCGAAAGATCCGAGTTGGCGCGCACGCTGCGCGTGGAGCTCGCCCAGCCGGACGTGCAGTTGTGAAGCCGGTTCGTCTTGACGGCTGCTCGCTGACCCGCGCCGGGCTGGTGGCGGTCGCACACGGGGCGCATGTCGAATTGGCCCCGGAACAGTTGCCTGCGGTCGCGCGTGCCGCGGACTTCCTCGCCGAACAGGTGCGCCGCGAGGAACCGATCTACGGAGTGTCCACCGGCTTTGGCAGCAATGCCGATCGCCTGCTGGGCTCCCACCGTCTGCGCGAGGCCCTGCCAGGGCAGGAGCCCACCGGCGAGAGCCTCCATGCGGAACTGCAGCGCAATCTGATCATCACCCATGCCGTCTGTGTGGGCGAGCCGTTTGCCGCCAACGTCGTCCGCGCGATGCTGTGCATCCGTATCAATACACTGATGCGTGGCCATTCCGGGATCCGCGTGGAGACGCTGCAGGCGCTGGTGGCGATGCTCAACGCCGGCATCGTGCCGGTGGTGCCACAGCTGGGTTCGGTGGGTGCCTCCGGTGATCTGGCGCCGTTGTCGCACCTGGCCATCGTGCTGCTCGGCGGTGGCGAAGCGTTCTACCAGGGCGAGCGACTGGCCGGCGCGGATGCGCTGCAACGCGCTGGGCTGGAGCCGGTGACGCTGTCGTACAAGGAAGGTCTGGCGCTGAACAATGGCACCGCCCAGATGCTCGCGTGCGGGGTGCTGGCATTGTCCAAGCTGGAGGATCTGCTGGACACGGCGGACTTGGCCGCCGCAATGACGATTGACGCTTTCGCGGGTCGTCTGGGTGCGTTTGCCGGGAAAGTCCATGCGTTGCGGCCGCATCCGGGTCAGGTCGAGGTCGCCGCGCACCTGCGCAAGCTGCTGGACGGCTCCACCCTCGCGGACATTCCCTACCATCTGGTGCCGAGCTTCAAACCGTGGACACCCGGCAGCTGGGATACACCGGAGGCGCAGGCACTGCGCTTCGACATCGGTTGGAACTGGGTGCCGCTGGACCAGCGCCACGGACGGGACAAGTTCTATACCCGTTTCCGCCCGTTCCGGGGCGGCAAGAAGCACCAGCCGCAGGACAGCTATTCGCTGCGCTGCATCCCCCAGGTGCATGGCGCGGTCCGCGACGCGGTCGCCCAGGCGGCGCGCGTGTTCGACATCGAGCTCAACGCGCTGACCGACAATCCCATCGTATTTCCGGACGAGGACGCGGATCACGTCGAGCAGCAGGTCATTTCCGCAGGGCACTTCCACGGCATGCCGCTGGCGCTGGCGATGAGCTACGTGAAAGCGGCGATCCCGGTGTTGGCGAGCATTTCCGAGCGGCGTCTCAACAAGCTGGTCGATCCGGCCACCAACGACGGCTTGCCGCCGTTCCTGATCGGCAACGAAGATGCCACCGAGTCGGGTTTCATGATCGTGCAGTACACCGCCGCGGCCATCGTCAACGATCTCACCAGCCGCGCGATGCCGGCATCGGTATATTCCATTCCCACCAGTGCGAATGCCGAGGACCATGTGTCGATGGGTGCCAACGAGGCGCGCCACGTGCTGGCGATGGCGGATGACCTCGGCAAGGTGCTGGCATTGGAGCTGTACACCGCAGCACAGGCACTGGACCTGCGCATGGACATGATCAATGCCGCGCGGGATCTCGCACGCCGGGGCGACGCGTCGGATCTGGCGGTCAAGATCCACGCCGGCAGACCTTCCAGCGACGAGCAGTCGGCGTTCATCGGCGAGGTGGAAGCGCTCCGTGCCGAGTTGGCTGGCGCCGATGCGTTCCACCCGGGTGATGCGGTGGCCGCGGCGCATGCGGCGATCCGCGCACGCATTCCGTTCCTCGAGCGTGATCGCGCGCTGGATCGCGACGTGGCGACGGCCGTGCAGCTGGTGGTCGACGGCGACGTACTGGCCGCTGCGCGTACCACCTGAGCGCCCCGCTGATGGCGCTACGCGGTAGCGGGCGGGCTGCCTGAGTCGGCGCGCACGCAATTGCGCCCTTCCGCCTTGGCCGCGTAGAGCGCTTCGTCGGCTTGCTGCAACGCCCCTGCGACCTGGGTTCCGCCATCCAGTACGAGTTGGTGTGCGCCGATGCTGGCGGTGAGGCGGATTCGCAAGCCCGCCGTCTCGAACTCGGCATCCTGCAAGTTCTTGCGCAGTGTTTCGGCTACCGCCAAAGCCGCATGGCAATCCATCCCCGGTAGACCGACCACGAACTCCTCCCCGCCGAAACGCGCCAGCAGAGCGCCATGTTCGCGCAGCACCTGACCGATCGTCTGCGCGCTGAAGCGCAAGCAGTCATCCCCAACCAGATGCCCGTACTGGTCGTTGATCTCCTTGAAGTGATCCAGGTCGATCATCAGCACTGACAGTGGCGTCCCCTCGAGGTGCGCGTCCGCCATCAGTTGCTGGAACCGCTCCATGAAGTGGGCCCGCGTATGCAGACCGGTGAGGCTGTCACGCTGACTGGTCTCGCGCAGCCTTGAATGGGCTTCTCCCAGCTGTTCCAGCGCATGGCTCAGCTCGGCGGTGCGCTGCTCCACACGTTGCTTCAACTCCTCTCCGCTGGCCCGGATGATCCGTTCGTTTTCCAGTCGCAGCGCGGAATAGCGGTAGCTCAGAGCGATCGACAGCAGCAGCATTTCCATCGCCGAGCCGATCTGGACGCCGTATTCGGTCAGGAAGTTCTTGGGCAGCAAGCCGAATGCCAATGCGGCGAACATGCCGGTGCCGATCAGGAACATCGCCCACGCAACGAGGAAGATGCGTGCGGGCTTGTAGCCGCGCAGGGTCACGACGACCGACTCCACGGCAATCCAGGCGATGCTGACGAAGACGGCGGCAGATGCCAGCGGCGTGGCGATGCGGTAGGGCAACCACAATGAGGCCACGCCCAGGACCACGAAGAAAGCGATCATCGCCAGTCCGACGCGGTCCCCCAGCCGCCACCGAAGCTTGAGCTCCAGGAATTGACGGGCGAATTGCTGCATGCCGATCTGCGCAAGGCAGATCGACAGAGGCACCGCTTTGTCCGCCAGCCAGGGCGATCGCGGCCACAGGTATTCGAACCCCAGGCCATTGAGAGTGAAAAGCACCAGCCCGAAGGCAGAGATATGCAGGAGGTACCAGAAATAGCTGGGGTCGCGCAGACGCAGCCAGAGCACCAGGTTGTAGAAAAACAACGCCAGAAGAATGCCGTAATACAGTCCGATGCCGAACTGGGCATCGCGTGAGACCTCGGCGAAAGCCCCGGGTGTGTACAGCCACAGCGGCACCTGCATGGAGCTCTGGCTGCTGACCCGGACGAGCAGGTCGACCGGCGGGCCGGCCGGCGCATTGATCCAGAAATTGGGGGTTCGATAACGGACGCTGCGCGCATCGAATGGAAGGGCATCACCACCCAGGTGCGTGTCCACCTGGCCGTCGGCGTGCAGCGTATGCACCTCGATGTGGTCACTCAGCGCGTACTTCTGCACCAGCAGCCAGCGCGGTTCCCGCGGATTGGTGTTGACGATGCGCACATGAAACCAGTGCGCGCCGGATTGGAATCCGAAGGCGGTATTATTGTTCGGGATCGGCGCGAACCCTCCCACGCGCAGCACTTCCCGCGCCGCAGCCAGATCATCCGCTCCGGAAAGGTCGTGGTAGTAGCTCAGGTAGGGGGCCAAGTCGACGCGCGAGGTCTGGATATCGAGCTGCAGTGCCGGCCGCACCGCGGGTGAGTCAGGAACGGGAGCCGCCCACGCGGTGGCAATGCAGAAGAGTCCGGCGAGCGTCAGCCATGCCAGTACGCTGCCCCACGCAGGCCGCCCCTTGCTACCCATCCTTGATCCCCGTCCATAAGCCCTTGCCATCAAGCCGGATGTCGTCGGACTCCCTGGCTCGCTTCCCGCGCAAGGTGCCATCGACTCTGATCGAATCCTACCGCTGCAAAACGGTTGACGAAAGAGAACCGTTGCAATAACGTACTAGCACGTTAATACACTGGCACACGATCCATGAAGCGCCGTCTCACTGAAAGGCAGGAACCCGCAGACGATCTCGACGTGTTGTCGGACGCGCTTAGCGCGCTGGACAACAGCGCCGATGTGCGCGCGTTTCTGCTGGATCTGTGCACGCCAGCCGAGGTGGAAGCCATGAGCGATCGCTGGCGCGTGGTGCCGTTGTTGCTGGAACGCATTCCCTACCGCGAAATCCATGCCCGCACCGGGGTCAGCGTGACGACCATAGGCCGCATCGCCCGGACCATCGACAACGGCTCAGGCGGCTACGCCGCAGCGATCCGCCACAGTCATCCGGAGCTGCACCCCGGCGACGACTGAGCCGTCATCCCCGCATCGATCCTCCCCATTTCAACATCACGTCGGCGCCGCAGGCCCCGACGCCCGCTTTTGGATAATCCCCCATGACCCCCCACGTTCCCGCCGGTCGCGACCGACTTCGAATTGCGATCCAGAAAAACGGCCGACTGGCCGAACCCGCCCGTGCAATTCTTGCTTCCTGCGGCATGAGTTGGCGCGAAAGCCGCGACCGGCTGTTCTGCTACGGCGAATCATTGCCGGTTGACCTGCTGTTGGTGCGCGACGACGACATCCCCGGTCTGATTGCCGATGGCGTGTGCGATATGGGCGTAGTGGGGCGCAACGTACTGGCCGAGCAGGACGGCGCCCGCCGGGCATCGGGCGCACCTTCGGCGTTCCGCGAATGGCGGGCGCTGGGTTTCGGTGCCTGCCACCTGGCGCTGGCGGTGCCGGAAAGCGTCGAGTGGACTTCGCCGGCGCAACTCTCCGGCAAGCGCATCGCGACCAGCTACCCGGCGCTGCTTTCCGAGTGGCTGGAGCGCGAAGGGGTCAAGGCGCACGTTGTGCTGCTGTCGGGCTCGGTCGAGATTGCGCCCCGGCTGGGACAGGCCGATGCCATCTGTGATCTGGTCTCCAGCGGCGCGACGCTGGCGGCCAACCAGCTCAAGCCGGTCGCCACGCTGTTCGAGAGCGAGGCGGTTCTTGCCGGGCCGATGCACGACCTGGAATCGTCACGCGGTGAGCTGGTCGACCTGCTGTTGCGACGCCTCGATGGTGCGCTGCGGATCCGCCACAGCAAACTGCTGCTGTTTCAGGCAACGCGCGAGCGTCTGCCGGACCTCCTGCCGCTGCTGCCCGACGCCGAAGCACCGACCGTGATGCAGGTGGACGGCGCCGATCAGCTGGCGTTGCAGGTCCTCTGTCATGGCCAGCTTACCTGGCAGCGATTGGAGGACCTCAAACGCGCCGGTGCGAAGGGCCTGATGGTGCTGCCGGTGGAAGGAATGCTGGCATGAATGAGGCAGCCGAAGCGGCCATCCAGCCGGGCAATCGCTTGCAATGGTCGTCACTGGATGCGGCTGCTCGCGCCGTTGCGCTGATGCGACCGGCACAGGTCGACGGCAAGAAGACCGCTGCCGCCGTCGCCGGCCTTATCGAGGAGGTGCGTACCGGTGGCGACGCGGCGTTGCGTGCCCTCACCGCACGCTTTGATGGCGTCCGGATCGACGCGTTGGCAGTGACCGCCGATGAATTTGCAGCGGCACAACAACAGGTTGCGCCGGCATTGCGGGATGCGATCGTTGAAGCGGCTGCGCGGATCGAACTGTTCCACGCCGCTGGCATGACCCAGCCGTATGCCGTCGATACGGCGCCGGGGGTGCGTTGCGAACGTGTGCTGCGACCGATACCGCGCGTCGGGCTTTACGTGCCGGCAGGTTCGGCACCCCTGCCGTCCACCGCGCTGATGCTGGGCATTCCCGCACGCCTGGCCGGCTGCAGCGATGTCGTGCTGTGCACGCCTCCGCGCGCCGACGGCAGCGTCGACCCCACCGTGCTGGTCGCGGCAGCGCGTTGCGGGATTGATCGCGTGTTCAAACTCGGCGGAGTGCAGGCGATCGCCGCGATGGCACTGGGAACGGACAGCGTCCCGGCCTGTGACAAGTTGTTCGGTCCCGGCAATGCCTTCGTGACCGAGGCCAAACGTCAGGTCGCACAACTGGCGCGTGGTGTCGGCATCGATATGCCGGCTGGCCCCTCCGAGGTGATGGTGATTGCCGATGGAGGAGCAACCCCGGAGTTCGTCGCCGCCGATCTGCTTTCGCAAGCCGAGCACGGCCCCGATTCGCAGGTGATTCTGCTCAGCGACGACGCCGGTCTGATCGCGCGCGTCATCGACGAGATTGAGCGGCAACTGGTCGAACTGCCCCGGGTTGAAACCGCCCGCCGGGCGCTGCAGTCGGCCCGGATGATCCAGGTAGACGCCCTGGAAGACGCCTTCGCCATCAGCAACGAGTATGGACCGGAGCACCTGATTCTCGCCCTTCGCGATGCGCGAAGCTGGTTGCCGATGGTGGCTGTCGCGGGCTCGGTGTTCCTCGGCGACTGGGCGCCCGAGGCGCTGGGCGACTATTGCAGCGGCACCAACCACGTATTGCCGACCAGCGGTGCTGCGCGCTTTGTGGGTGGTCTCAATGTTGCCAGCTTCCAACTGGCGATCACTGTCCAGGAAGTCGACCGGGAAGGCCTGCGTGCGATCGGGCCCTGCGCGGTCGAGCTGGCCAGCGCTGAAGGCCTCGACGCGCACCGCCTGGCCGTCTCCCGCCGGTTGGACGTCGCGTGAGCGCCGCCCCGACATCGGCGGCAGATCCGCTTGCCCTCGTACGCGGGGATCTGGCCGGGTTTGACGGCTATTCCTCGGCTCGAACCGCGGGCCTCACTGGCGATACCTGGTTGAATGCCAACGAGTCTCCGTGGCCGAATGCGGCTGATGCGGAAGGCGAACTGCGTCGCTATCCCGACCCGCAACCGGTGGCGCTGCGTAACGCATTGGCCGAGCTCTACGGCTGTTCCCCGGCCCGGTTGCTGGTGGGTCGCGGCAGCGATGAGGCAATCGACCTGCTGGTGCGCGCGCTGTGCCGACCCGGGGACGATGCGGTGGTGATAACCCCGCCCACCTTCGGGATGTATGCCGTCAGTGCCCGGCTGCATGGGACCGCCGTGGTCGAGGTGCCGCTGCTGGACACGGAGGACGGGTTCGCAGCGGACTTTGACGCCATTGAACGCGAGGCGATGTCCCGGCCGGTGAAGATCGTGTTCCTGTGCTCACCCGGCAACCCGACCGGTTCGGCGCTGCCGCTGGACAGGATCGAGGCTTTGGCGCGGGCATTGCAGGATCGCGCGCTGGTCGTGGTGGACGAAGCGTACGGTGAGTTCAGCCAGGTGCCGTCGGCAGTGTCGCTGATCGACCGCCAGCGCAATATCGCGGTGCTGCGCACCCTGTCCAAGGCCCATGCGCTGCCCGGCGCCCGCATCGGCAGCGTCATCGCCGACGCGTCTCTGGTGGCGGTGCTTCGCCGTTGCCAGGCGCCGTATCCGTTGCCGACGCCGTGCATCCAGGTGGCCTGCGATACGTTGGCTGAAACCGCCCGTGCCGCCACCGATGCCGGCGTGGAAGTCGTCATCGCCGAGCGTGATCGGCTGCGCGCCGCACTCATGGCGAGCCCCGCGGTGAGACATGTATACCCATCACAGGCGAACTTCCTGCTGGTTCGCTTCCATGACGCGCAATCCGCTATGGAGCGCCTGCTTGCCGCGGGCATCGTGGTGCGTGACCAGCGAGCCGCCGCCGGCCTGAATGACGCATTGCGCGTCACCGTGGGCACGTCGGATCAGAACAACCGCGTCATCGACGCCATCAACGCCGTGGAGAAGAAACAATGAGTGCGCTGACCCCGATCCTGTTCGTCGATCGCGACGGCACCCTGGTCGAGGAGCCTGAGGATTTTCAGCTCGACAGCCTGGACAAGCTGCGCTTCGTTGCGGGGGTTATCCCGGCAATGCTGCAATTGCGCGATGCCGGCTACGATTTTGTCATGGTCACCAATCAGGATGGCCTCGGTACGTCAGGCTTTCCCCAGGAAGCGTTCGACGCGCCGCACCAATTGATGATGCAGATCCTGGAAAGTCAGGGGATCACGTTCCGCGAGGTGCTGATCGACACCAGTTGGCCGGCCGACAACGCGCCCACCCGTAAACCGGGCATCGGCCTGGCGCAACATCTGCTGAAGGATCGCGGTATCGACTGGGCGCGTTCGGCGATGGTCGGTGACCGCGAAACCGACAACGGGTTCGCACGCAACATGGGCATTCGCGAGTTTCAGCTTCGTACCGAAGCGTTTGGCGGCGAGTGGGACTGGGCGGGAATTGCGCATGCACTTGCGGACGCGCCGCGCACGGCCACCGTGCAGCGCGATACGCGTGAAACCCGCATTCGCGTCGAGGTTGACCTGGACCGGGTGGCGGATCCGAAGATTTCCACCGGGCTGGGATTCTTCGACCACATGCTGGAGCAGATCGGCAAGCACGGCGGTTTCGCGCTGACGCTGGAATGCCAGGGCGATCTGCACGTGGATGAACACCACACCATCGAAGACAGCGCCCTGGCGCTGGGTCAGGCCCTGCGCGAGGCACTGGGCGACAAGCGTGGCATCGGGCGCTACGGGTTCACGTTGCCCATGGACGAAACGCTGGCAAGCGCGGCGCTGGATTTCTCGGGACGGCCGTACTTCGTGTTTGACGGCAGTTTCCAGCGCGAGATGATCGGCGACATGCCCACCGAGCTGGTGCCGCATTTCTTCCGTTCCCTGTGCGAAGGCGGCGGCATCAATTTGAACCTGAAAGTGCAGGGTGACAACGATCACCATAAGGTGGAAGCCAGCTTCAAGGCCGTCGCCCGCACGCTGCGTCAGGCAATCCAGCGTGAAGGTCGCGAGCTTCCCACTACCAAGGGCCGTCTGTGAGCAAGACGGTACTGGTGGATGCCGGGGGCGCCAACCTGGGCTCGGTGCTGTATGCGCTCGAGCGGCTCGGCGCGGACGTCCACGTCACTGCGGATCCGGGCGAGATCGCCGCGGCCGCCCGGGTGATCCTGCCCGGCGTGGGCGCTGCCGCTTCCGGCATGGCGCGTTTGCGCGAGCGCAATCTGGTCGACGTGCTGCGCGATTTGCAGCAACCGCTGCTGGGTATCTGCCTGGGCATGCAGCTGCTGTATGAGCACTCCGAAGAGGGGGACGTGGCTTGTCTGGGTGTCATCCCTGGCACCGTGCGCAAGCTGATCGCGAAACCCGCTGAAGGGACTGGCGCCGACGACGCCAGCAAGGGCACACGCCCCGACGAAGATCGCGCGGTACGCGTGCCACACATGGGCTGGAACAGCTTGCACGCTTGCCGGCCCGATCCTTTGTTGGCGGGAATACCGAACGGTTCGCAAGTCTATTTTGTGCACAGCTATGCGGCGCCCGTCACCGGGGCGACGCTTGCCTCGTGCAATCACGGTGTCGACTTCGCCGCCGTCGTGCGCAGTGGCAACCGCTGCGGCGCACAGTTCCATCCCGAACGTTCCTCGGCGGCGGGCGCGCGGCTGCTGGCCAACTTCCTCGAGTCATCGCAGTGAGCCGCCGGCGGCGATCGCGGCCGGCCGCTGCCGCGTTCCCAAATCCATGAATTCCGGAGCTGATTCCATGCCTTCCCCCACCCCGCAGCCCGGCGCCGGACGACACTCCCCCGGCAGAGCGCTGGATACCTTTGTCATCTACCCCGCGATCGATGTGCGCGACGCGCGGGTGGTGCGATTGCAGCAGGGCGACTACGACCGCGAGACGCGCTATCCGGACCAGCCTGCGACGGTGGCAGCCCGGTACGCCGATGCCGGAGCAGCCTGGCTGCATCTGGTCGATCTGGACGCTGCGCGCGCCGGTGGTTACACCCTGCTGCCGCTGTTGCAGGAGTTGAAGCAATCCACCCCGCTGCAGATCCAGACCGGCGGCGGCGTGCGCGCTGAATCGGATATCGACGCGATGCTCGAAGCCGGTGCGGATCGCGTGGTGATTGGATCGCTGGCCGTCCGCGAACCCGGGCAGGTCATTGGCTGGATCAAGCGTTTCGGCAACGAGCGCATCACCGTAGCGCTGGACGCGCGTCAGGATGGGCAGGGGACATGGCAGTTGCCTACCGCGGGCTGGACCCGGGACAGCGATGTCTCTCTGGAGTCGCTGCTGGCGCGCTACGCCAGTGAGGGCCTTCGCCACCTGCTGTGCACCGATATCGCCCGCGACGGGATGATGGCCGGGCCCAACCTCGATTTCTACCGGCATCTGCTGGCGCTTGCACCGGAGTTGCAGATCCAGGCCTCCGGTGGCGTACGTGATACCGCCGATATCGTCGGCGCCCGCGAGGTCGGCTGCAGTGGCGCGATCCTCGGCAAGGCGCTGTTGGACGGGCGGCTCGACCTGGACGCTGCGCTGGCGGAGCGACGCCCGTGTTGACCCGGCGCATCATTCCCTGCCTGGACGTCAGCGATGGGCGCGTGGTCAAAGGCGTGCGCTTCCGCAGCCATGTGGATGTCGGTGACATCGTCGAACTGGCGCTGCGCTATCGCGATGCCGGTGCTGACGAACTCGTGTTCTACGACATCACCGCCAGTCCGCAAGGGCGCCGGGTGGACAAGGACTGGGTAGAGCGGATTGCGCGTGTTATCGACATTCCGTTTTGCGTTGCCGGCGGTATCCGCAGCGTGGACGACGCACGTGAAGTCCTGCATGCCGGCGCTGACAAGATCTCGATCAATACGCCCGCGCTGCAGCGCCCCGCACTGGTAGCGGAGCTGGCGGATGCGTTTGGGGTCCAGTGCGTGGTGGTCGGCGTGGACAGCCTGCGTGACGACGATGGCCAGTGGCGGGTCCGCCAGTTCACCGGCGACGTGGCCCGAACCCGTGCCCTGTCGATGACCACGCTGGAGTGGGTCGCACACGTGCAGGAGCTGGGCGCTGGCGAGATCGTTCTCAACTGCATGGGCAGTGACGGCGTGCGCGAGGGCTATGACATCGAACAGCTGCAACTCGTGCGTGCGGTCTGCCAGGTGCCGCTGATCGCGTCCGGTGGCGCCGGCTCCATGCAGCATTTCGTCGATCTGTTCCGCCGTGTAGACGTCGACGGAGCACTCGCCGCGAGCGTGTTCCATTCCGGTGCCATCGCCATTCCCGAACTCAAGGATCACCTGCGTGCGCAGGGGATCGAGGTGCGCCATGCCGTTTCCTGACCCCGACTCGCTTGCCTGGGATTCGACGACCGGTTTGTTGCCGGTGATCGTGCAGGACGCAGAAACCCTTCGCGTGCTGATGCTGGCCTACATGGATCGTGCGGCGCTGCAGACCACCCGGGAGACCGGCAAGGTGAGCTTCTTCAGCCGCAGCAGGCAGCGCGCGTGGACGAAGGGCGAGACGTCCGGCAATTTCCTCACGCTGGTGTCGATCCAGGCCGACTGCGACGCTGACACGCTGCTGGTACTCGCAAGACCGCAGGGCCCGACCTGTCATCTGCAACGTACCAGCTGCTTTCCCGATGCCCCCGGTGATTTCCTGGCCGAGCTCGACCAACTGGTCGGCACGCGAGAGCAGGACCGTCCGGCAGGCAGTTACACGACCAGCCTGTTTGACGGTGGCATCCGGCGGATCGCGCAGAAGGTCGGCGAGGAGGGCGTGGAAACCGCGCTGGCGGCGGTTGTCCAGGACGATGACGCCCTGGCCGGCGAAGCGGGCGATCTGATCTTCCACCTGCTGGTGCTGTTGCGCGCTCGTGGGCTCTCGCTGGAAACGGCGACCAAGGTGTTGCGCCAGCGTCACGAAGGCAGCTGATGGTGCCGGGGAATGTCCGCAGCCGCGGAGCACACTGCTAGGGTTCGAGTCTCTTTCTCGCCGTGGGCCCGGTGCATGGACGGTTCAACTTGCTTTGGTTCCTCGCTGCACGGCGGGCGGCGTCTGGCGGGCTGGCTTTCTGCAGGTGCAGTGGCAGCAGTGCTCTCGTTCTCGGCCCTGGTGCCGGCGGCGCATGCGCAAGCGCCAAGCCGGGGCGGCGTGGAGTTCTCCGGAGTGGTCTACCTGGACGCCAACGGCAATGGTCGGCGCGATCAGCGCGAAGTGGGCGTGGCGGGCGTCAAGTTGTCCAACGGACGCGATATCGCTCTCAGTGACCCGGCAGGCAAGTACCGCATCCCCGTTCTTCCCGGCGACACCGTGTTCGCGGTAAAGCCGCCCGGACACGCGTTCAACAGGCAGGGCGATGGACTGCCGGCGTTCTGGCAGCACTACGTGCCCGCGGGTTCGCCTACCTTGGCGTACGGCGGCATACCTGCCCGGAACGGCCTGACGATGGACGTTGCGTTGCGTGCGGCGGATTCCACCGACGCTGGCCTCGACGTGCTGCTGATGGCTGACCCGCAGGTCAAGTCGATGGCCGACGTGGACTACTACGACCGCGACGTTCTTGCCACCATCAGAGAGGACGCGCCGGCCAGCCTCGGCCTCAGTCTTGGCGACATCGTCGACGACGACCTCTCGCTGTATCCGGCGATCAATGCCCGCACCGCAACGCTCGGTGTGCCTTGGCTGCATACGCCAGGCAATCACGACCTGGACCTCGACGCGGCCACAGATGCGGATTCGCTACTCACTTTCCGCAAGCACTTCGGTCCCGACACTCTGGCGTGGGAAGAAGCGGGTGTTGCCTTCATTCTGCTGGACGACGTGATCCATCAGCCTGGCAACAAACCCGCGTATGTGGGCGGTCTGCGTGAGGACCAGTTCGCTTTCCTCGAGTCGTATCTGCCCACCCTGGAGAAGGACGCATTGCTGGTGGTGGGCGTGCACATCCCGTTCTTCAACACCTCGTCCATCCCCGGGACACAGACATTCCGCGTCGATGACCGGAATCGCCTGTTCGGGATGCTGCAAGGCTTCCAGAATGTGCTGCTGCTCAGTGGTCACTCCCACGTCCAGCAGCACGTTCACCACGGTGTCGCCGATGGCTGGAATGGCTCGCGTCCGCTGCACGAGTACAACGTGGGCGCCGCTTGCGGAGCTTTCTGGTCCGGGGCCAAGGATGCAGCGGGTATTCCCGACACCACGATGGCCGACGGTACGCCCAACGGCTATGCACGGTTGAAGATCGGGCAGGGCGGCGGCTACGCGTTGAGCTGGCATCCGGCGCGGCTCACCGTCGAGCGACCGGGGAGCACCAGCATCATGGCCGTGCATGCGCCGCGTGTATTGCGGCGGGGTGCTTATCCCGCCTGGGGCCTATACGCCAACGTGTTCATGGGCATGGACGAGAGCCGCGTCGAGTTCCGCATCGACGATGGCGACTGGCAGACGATGCGCCGGGTCGAGCAGGCTGATCCGTGGCTGCTGGCCGAGAACGTCCGTGATGACGAGGCCGGTGCATTGCGCGGCTTTGACCGCTCACCGGAAGCCAAGCCCAGCCGCCACTTGTGGCGGGGCGCACTGCCGACCGATCTCGCAGCGGGAGAGCATCGCGTGCAGGTACGTACCTTTGATCGATGGCTGGGTGAGCAGACCGCGAGCACGTCCTACCGGCTGCAGGACGCGCCCAGGCAGTAGTACCGATAGACCTTCAGCTGAGGACGGGATCAATCCCGGCGAACGATTCCAAGCGCCGGTGACCATTGGCGGCCCCGGTATCGCGTGGCTCCGGGTAATCCTCCCGCCGGTCGATCAACACGGTCTCCATCCCTGCCTCGCGCGCCGCATCCAGTTCCGCCACCACATCGGACAGGAACAGCACGTCCGAAGGTGGCAGATCCATCGCCGCGGCGATGTTGCGATAGCTGTCGGCCTCGCGCTTCCCGCCGATTTCGGTGTCGAACCAGCCGGAGAAGAGAGCGGTCAGGTCACCGGCGTCGCTGTGGCCGAAAAACAACCGCTGTGCCGGTACGCTGCCCGACGAGTACACATACAGGGGCAAACCCTCGGCATGCCAGCGCTGCAGCGCCTGCGCCGCATCCGGGTAGATGTGGGCGGTGAAGTCCCCGTTGCGGTAGCCGTCGGCCCAGATCATCCCCTGCAGCGCCTTCAGAGCGGTGTGCTTGCGGTCTTCGTCGATCCAGCCCTGCATGACCTCGCCGATCATCGCGTCCTGACACATGCCGCCCATCTCGGTGGCGACCAGGTCCAGCCATTTTCGTACCGCGGGCTCCTGGCCGCGCACCTTCACGAACGCGGGCAGAGCGCGGCGTGCGAACGGAAACAACACCTCCTTCACGAAGGAGATGCTGCTGGTGGTGCCCTCGATGTCGGTCAGGATGGCCTTCGTTGATGTGCTCATTGCGCGCCTGCCGGCTCGTGGCGTGGAAAGCGGCCGGCGATGTCGGTGCCGGTGAAGTGGCCGATCCAGCCGTCGGGCTGCTTGAAGAAACGGATCGCGACGAAGTCCGGGTCAGCGCCCATGTCGAACCAGTGCGGCGTGCCATCGGGTACCGAGATCAGGTCGCCCTTCTCGCACAGCACTTCGTAGACCTTGTCGTCCACGTGCAGGGTGAACAGGCCCGAGCCGGCGACGAAGAAGCGCACCTCGTCCTCCTGGTGGAAGTGCTCGTCGAGGAAGGTCTTGCGAATGTCGGCGCGCTTGGGGTTGTCGGGGCCGACGCTGGCGACGTCGACGCTCTGGAAGCCGTGCTCGGCCACCAGACGTTCGATGTCTTTGCTATAGGCAGCAAGAATCTTCTCTGGCGCGTCGCCGCCGGAGACCTGATCGTTCGTCTGCCAGCGCTCGAAGGCCACACCGATGGCCGCCAACTCGCGAGCAATTTCGGCATGCTCGCTGGTTGCGGATACGGCGGTCGCCGGGTCGTGGTCGGAAAAAATGCGCAGTCGGCTCATCGTTGCAACTTCCTCAATTCCAGTTCGCATCCCAGCAGGAAATCGAACGCCTCCAGATGGCGTCGCGCCTCTGCCATGTCCCGGCCCCACGCGTAGAGGCCGTGACCGTCGATCAGGTAACCCCACATGGCCTGCTGATCCAGCAGCGCATCAACCTGGTCGGCGAGGATCGGCATGTCCTGGCTGTTGGGGAGCACGGGCAGTTCAATCGCGGTTTCGTGGGTGGTATTGCCGCGGAAGGCTTTCAGCATCTCATAGCCTGCCAGACGCACACGACGGTCAGCCGCGTACAGGCGTGAGGCAACGGTCTGGTTCTGCGAATGGGTGTGCAGCACGCAGCCGACCTCGGCGAATCGCCGATAGATGCGCGTGTGGAGCAGGGTTTCCGCGGATGAGCGCCGATCCGTCGCAACCGGGTTGCCCTCCAGATCCACCACCATGACGCCGTCGGCGGTCAACTGTCCCTTGTCGCCGCCAGACACGGTAATGGCGACGTGGCGCTCGTCCAGTCGAAGGGAAAAATTGCTGCTGGTGGCCGGCGTCCAGCCGGCTGCCGCCAGCTCGCGCACGTTGCTGGCAAGCGTTTCGGCGCGATTGGCCAGCACCTGCACATCGTAGGGAAGATGGTTCATCGTCCCAGTTTATCGGATGCTGGCGCGCGCCATGCGGGCGCCGCCAGCTCACGCAGTGGTGTCAGAGCACCACGTTCAGCAACACGATAAATACCAGCAGTGGAGCCACGATCCGCACCACCCAGCGCCACGCGGTGAACAGCACCGGCGACATTCCTGCGAGCTGCTCGCGAAGGATCGTTTCCTTCAACGCCCAGCCTGCAAACAGTGCAATCAGCAGCCCGCCCAGTGGCAACATGATGTCGTTGGCGAGCAGTTCGATCAGACCCATCAGATCGCGATCCAGCGCGCGTACGTTCGACCAGATATTGAAAGAGAACACCGTGGCCAATCCGATCACCCAGCACAATCCGGCCACCAGCAGCGAGCCGCGCCGGCGCGCGATGCCGACGCGTTCGACCAAGAACGCCGTAGCCGGTTCCATCAGCGAGATCGAGGACGTCCAGGCTGCCACAAACAGCAGCCCGAAAAAGAGCAGTCCGTAGATAACACCACCCGTCATCACATCAAACGCCAAGGGCAAAGAGGTGAAGATCAGGCCGGGGCCACCGCCGTGGGGATCGATGCCGAAACCGATCACGATCGGGAAGATCGCCAGGCCGGCCAGCAGCGCGATGCCCGTGTCGGCGAGCGCAACGATCGCGCCCGTCTTGGGAATCGAGACGTCGCTGGGCAGGTAGGCGCCGTAGGTCATCATCGTGCACATGCCCAGACTGAGCGAGAAGAACGCCTGGCCCATGGCGGCCATCATCATCCCGGCGTTGACCTTCGACCAGTCCGGCTGGAACAGGAACTCCGCCGCCTTGCCCAGGTGACCGGTGGTGGCGCCGTAGCCCACCAGTGCCACGAGGGTCAGGAACAGCGCCGGCATCAGAAAGCGGACGGCGCGTTCCAGTCCCTTCTCGACGCCCAGGCCCACCACCCCGACCGTCAAGCCCATGAACACGGCGTGCCAGCCGGCCAACTCCCAGGGACTGGCGAGCAATTCCTGGAAGGTCGCGCCCGGATCGGTGATGTGCGCGCCGCCGAATGCCTGCATCACGTAGAGCCAGGCGTAGTGCAGCGTCCAGCCGCCCACCACGCTGTAGAAACTGAGGATCAGGACGCCGGCAACGATGCCGATCCAACCGATGCTGATCCACGCCTTGGCGGCGCCCGTCTCTTTTGTCAGCGCGACCAGGGTGGTGATCGGGCTGCGCCTACCGTGGCGACCGATCATGATCTCGGCGATCAGGATCGGCAGACCCACCAGCGCGATGCACATCAGATAGACAAGAACGAATGCGCCGCCGCCATTGTCCGAAGCCAGGTACGGAAATCGCCAGATATTGCCGAGGCCGACGGCCGAGCCGGTCGCCGCGAGGATAAACGCGGTGCGCGAGGACCACATGCCGTGGATCGAAGTCTTTTCCATTGAAAGCGGTACCTTGGAATGTGGGCGGTTAGCGGGCCGGAGACGGAGCGGGAGAAGCGGTCGTGTCGCGCGGCAGCATCAGGATCTTGAAACCGGCGTAGGCGGAGATCACCGCGACCAGGGGTCCCGCGAGGTTGAAGAAAGCGTAGGGCAGATAGTCCATCGTCGCCACGCCCAGCGTAGCGGCCATGTAGGCCCCGCAGGTGTTCCATGGCACCAGCGGGGACGTGATCGTGCCGCCATCCTCCAGTGCCCGTGACAGGTTGACCGGCGCCAGGCCGCGCCGCGCGTATTCCGGTGCGAAAAGGCGGCCGGTCAGGACGATGGCCATGTACTGGTCGGCGGCGACGATGTTGGCGCCTACAGCGGTGCCCAGCGTCGCTGCGATGAGCGAGCCGGACGACCTGGCGGCCTTCAGCACGCTACGGATCATTCGCTCCAGCAGCCCGGCCCGTTCCATGATCGCCCCGAAGCCCATCGCGCAGATGATCAGCCAGATGGTGTTGAGCATGCTCGCCATGCCCCCGCGACTGAGCAGGTCATCCACGGCCGCTACCCCGGTCTGGCCGTGATAGCCGTCAAACAGGGAAGTCCATGCGCCCGCCAGCAATGCCATCGATCGCGGCAACGCCTCGTTGCCGGCGAGCTGCAGGACCACGTCGGGCTGGAAAATCACCGCGAACACGGCGCCCAGCAATGCCCCGATCAGGATCGTCGGGTAGGCCGGGAACCCGGCAATGGCCAGTGCAAACACGACCCCCATCGGGATCAGCAGGTGCGGGCCCAGCGCGAATTGCTGATTCAGTACCTCGGGAAGATTGCCCAATCCCTGCACACTGGCGACTTCGCGGGCCTCGCCAAGACCTACAAAGGTGAACAGGATCAGCGCGATGATGATGCTGGGGACCGTGGTCCACAGCATGTGGCGGATATGCGAGAACAGCTCACTGCCCGCGGCAGCCGGCGCGATGTTGGTGGTGTCGGACAACGGCGAGATCTTGTCGCCAAAATAGCCTCCGGAGATGACGGCGCCCGCGGTGATCGCCGGCGACATCTCCAGGCCTTGCGCAACGCCGATCAAGGCCACGCCCAGCGTGCCGGCGACCGTCCACGAGCTGCCGATCACCAAACCGACGATGGCGCAGATCATGCACGCGGCGGGATAGAAGTACGACGGATGCAGCAGCTTCAGGCCGTACACGATCATCGTGGGTACCGTGCCGCTGAGGATCCATGAACCGATCAGTGCACCGACCGCCAGCAGGATGAAAATCGGTCCGATTGCCACCGCTATTCCATCGACCATCCCTTCCTGGATGTCGTCCCAGCTCAGCCCGTTGCGTATGCCGATGATCGCGGCGACCGCCGCGGCCAGCATCAGCGAGACCTGGTTGGCACCCGACGATGCGCTGTCCGAGAACAGGTAGACACCGGTCGCGAGCGACGCTGCGAGGAAGATCAGGGGGAGCAATGCCTGGAACAGTGACGGCGTTCGCACCGTGGCGCCGCTCATGCGCGATTCCCGCCGTCGCCGCGGGTCGGCCTGATCAACACCTGAGTCTTTAACATGGATTCCCCAACGGCTGGTCAACGGCGACGGCGGCTGCTGCGTGTCACGTCGCGCAAGCAGCGCGCGGGCCAGTGGC